>OJFR01000003.1_pt1 | contig 247764 bp, 242 predicted proteins | sample 1594121 | NCBI WGS metagenome assembly OJFR01 (sample SAMN05416812, study PRJEB24817) | seawater metagenome | isolation source: Sea water | place: Canada:Atlantic | collected 2013-07 | reverse complement strand
TGAAGAATTTTTACGCATTATGCCAGAAGGTGTCTCCTGCCGCGCAGACTCCTAGCACGGAATTATGACGTAAACTTGTTTTGGGTCATTTTTTAAACAGGCCCTTTCGCGTCCAATGAAGGGACGCTCAAAGCGCCTCATCTGGTCAGGAACAGCACGGTCTATGGACAGTCCAACGCTCAGCGAATTCGACCTCCACCTTTTTGCCGAGGGTCGCCACTGGCACATTTACAACGTGCTCGGTGCCCATGTCTGCAGGAACCGAGGTGTGGAAGGTGTCCGGTTTGCAGTCTGGGCGCCGCACGCCAGCGCCGTCAGTGTTGCCGGTGACTTTAACGAATGGAACGCGGGCATCCATCCCATGTCGTTGCATGAAGGCACGGGGGTTTGGTCCTGCTTTATCCCGGGCATCGGTAACGGCGCTCTCTATAAATTCGCCATCACAACGGACAAAGGCCGGCAGATCCTGAAAACCGATCCCTATGGACAGGCTTTCGAGCTCAGGCCCTCCACCGCTGCTGTAGTCACCGAGCGAGGCCACTTTGGCTGGGGCGATGGCGACTGGCTGGCCCGGCGGGGTCGCTGGAACTGGCAGGATTCGCCCATCTCCATCTACGAGGTTCATGCCGCCTCCTGGCGCCACCACGGTTCGGGTCGATGGCTGACCTATCGGGAACTGGCCGACCAACTCATTCCCTATGTGCTCGAACTGGGCTTCACCCACATTGAACTGTTGCCGGTCACGGAACACCCCCTGGATGAATCCTGGGGATACCAGACGACCGGATACTACGCGCCCACCAGTCGGTTCGGCACGCCGGACGATCTTCGTTATCTGGTGGACCAATGCCACCGGCACAACATCGGCGTGATTCTGGACTGGGTACCGGGACATTTCCCGACCGATGAACACGCCCTTGCCCGCTTTGATGGCAGCGCGCTTTACGAACATGAAGATCCCCGCAAAGGGCGCCATCAGGACTGGGGCACACTCATCTACAACTATGGCCGGCATGAGGTGCGGAACTTCCTGATCGGCAGTGCCTTGTTCTGGCTGGACGCCTTTCATATCGACGGACTCAGGGTGGATGCGGTGGCTTCCATGCTGTACCTCAACTACTCCCGCAAGGAAGGCGAATGGGAGCCCAACGTGCATGGAGGCCATGAAAACCTCGAAGCCATTGAGTTCCTGCGGGAATTGAACCAGGTCTGCCAGAGCCGCTTCCCCGGAACGCTGGTCTGCGCGGAAGAATCGACCTCCTGGCCGCGTGTAACCCGGCCACCGGAAATTGGCGGACTCGGGTTCAACCTGAAATGGAACATGGGCTGGATGCACGACACCCTGGACTATCTGGCACAGGATCCGGTGTATCGTCAGTATCATCACGACAAGCTGACCTTTGGGCTGCTCTATGCCTTCTCGGAGAATTTCCTGCTGCCGCTTTCCCACGACGAAGTGGTTCATGGCAAAGGCAGCCTGATCAACAAAATGACCGGCGACGAATGGCAACAGAGGGCTACTTTGAGGGTGCTTTTTACCTACATGTTCAGTTACCCGGGCGCCAAACTTCTTTTCATGGGCGGTGAATTCGGGCAGCGACGCGAATGGAGTGAATCCCGGGAACTGGACTGGTCTCTACTGGCCTACCCGGAGCATCAGGGAATTAAAAAGCTGGTTCAGGACCTGAACGGTATTTACCGGCGGGAGGTGTCGTTACAAGGCGCCTGCTTCAAGCCGGATGGTTTCGAGTGGATCGACTGCCATGATTCCCCCCAGTCAGTGATCAGTTTCCTGCGCACCGCCAAGGGCGAAACCTCGGTGATTGTCGTTAATTTCACACCCATGCCCAGACACCACTATCGGATCGGCCTGCCTGAAGGTGGCAACTGGCGGGAAATTTTTAATTCCGATTCAGAGTATTACGGTGGCAGTAATCTGGGAAATCCCTACCCCATGCCTGCGGATGCCCAGCCCTGGATGAACCGTGAGTGGTCCGTGGAACTAACCCTGCCACCACTGGGCGCGATCATTCTGAGGCCGGCTTTATGATCCGCGTGCTGTTTGCAACCAGTGAGGTTTATCCCTTGATGAAAACCGGCGGTCTTGCCGACGTTTCTGCAAGTTTGCCGGAAGCGCTCTGCCGCCTGGAATACGACGTACAGATACTTCTACCGGGCTATCCCGATGCTTTGAGAGCGGCAAGAAAGGCAGGCTCCCGAAGGAAGGCGCGGTTTCAGCTGGGGCAATACAATGTGAGCCTCTGGCAGACCCGACTGCCCGGCACCGCTGTCACGCTATGGCTAGTGGACTGTCCGCCATTGTTTGATCGCCCTGGCAACCCCTACAAGAACGAGGAAGGCAAAGACTGGTGGGACAATGCCCATCGCTTTGAGCTGTTCGGAAAGGTCGGCGCCATGATCGCCATGGGAGAGGCAGGCCTGTCCTGGAGACCGGATCTGGTTCACTGCAACGACTGGCAAACCGGGCTGATACCGGTATTTCTAGAGGCCTACCACGACAGGCCCGGCACTGTGTTTACCATCCATAACCTCGCCTACCAGGGACTCTTCTCCCACGAGACTTTCCGTGCCCTGGGTCTGCCTGATTCGCTCTGGAACCTCGAGCAGCTTGAATTCTACGGGCAGCTTTCGTTCATCAAGGGCGGCCTGGTTTTCAGTGACCGAATCACCACCGTCAGCCCGACCTATGCGCTCGAGATCCAGACCCCGGAATTCGGTAATGGACTTGATGGTTTGCTCCGACACCGCCAGGACGCGCTCACCGGCATTCTCAACGGCATCGATAACCGGGTCTGGAATCCCGAGGAGGACCCTGAACTGTCCTTTCACTATGGCCGGGATCACTTGAAGAACAAGGCGCAGTGCCAGGCCGGCCTGCAGCAAGAGCTCGGGCTGGAGGTAAACGGCGGTCCACTACTGGGCTTCATCGGGCGACTGGTTGAACAGAAAGGCGTGGACTGGCTGGTTTCGGTGATGCCGCACTTGCTGGAACAGGGTTGCCAGTTTGTCGTTCTTGGCTCCGGTGAAGCCAGTTACGAGGAGCCCCTGAAACGCCTTGCCCGGCAATGGCCGGGGCAAATGTCTCTCACGTTGGGCTACAACGAGGGGCTTTCCCATCGCATCACGGCCGGATGTGACCTGTTCCTGATGCCATCGAGATTCGAGCCCTGTGGGCTCAACCAGATGTACAGCCTCAGGTACGGCACGATTCCGGTGGTGCACGGTGTTGGCGGACTGGCAGATACCGTCCAGGACCCTCAGGAAGTTGGCATCGACAAGGCCACCGGATTCGTTTTTACCGGCGCCAATGCCGATTCGTTACTGGCTGCCGTAAACCGCGCGCTACAGTTTTTTGAAAAACGTAAGCAATGGCGGCGATTGCAGGATAACGGCATGGCGATCGATTATTCCTGGAAGCAGCGGGCTCGCACCTATGGCGATCTGTATCAACGTATTCTCAAAGAACGTGACCAACAACAGCTGGATTAGTGCGAGCGTTTGCCCGCCTGGAGGCAACCAACATGCATAAAGCAACGGAATTCCGACTTGAAGCTCATCCCCTGCTTCCCGAACCCCTGGAGCGATTGGAAGAGCTTGCCAATGACCTGTTCTACAGCTGGGACCATGGGGTTCGAAGCCTGTTTGTCCGTATTGACCTACCGCTATGGCAGAAAGTCGAGCACAACCCAAAGCTTTTCCTGCGGCGGGTTGCCCAGGATCGACTCGATGAAGCGTCTGAAGACCGGGCGTTTCTGGCCGAGTATCGTCGGGTTCTGAGTAGCTACGATGCCTATCTTGAGGCTGGCCCCGGCCCGGAAGTGACGGAGAAGCTCGATCCGGAACAGGCCCTGGTGGCTTACTTCTGTGCCGAATTCGGCTTCCACGAAAGTTTTCCGATCTATTCCGGCGGCCTGGGCATCCTTGCCGGCGACCATTGCAAGGCCGCCAGTGACCTGGCCCTGCCCTTTGTCGCTGTGGGTCTGTTGTATCGGCAGGGTTACTTTATCCAGAGTATCGACGCCCACGGTCAGCAGATTGCGCGCTACCAGTCCCATTCCAGCGATGAATTGCCTATTTCACCGGTGGAGATAGACGGCAAGTGGCTCAAGGTCTCCGTACCCTTCCCCGGGCGTGATGTTGTGGCGCGGGTGTGGGAAGCCCGCGTTGGCCATATCCGCTTATACCTGCTGGACAGCAATACCGAAGAGAACGGCCCGGAAGACCGGGATCTCACGCTCCAGCTTTACGGTGGCGACGAGTCCACGCGGATCAGCCAGGAAATGCTGCTTGGCATTGGTGGAACCCGGGTTGTGGAGGCGCTGAACCTAAAGCCGACGGTCTGGCATATCAACGAGGGCCATGCCGCATTCCAGATTCTGGAACGCTGCAGGCACACCATGGTTTCCGGGTTGAGTTTCGCGGCCGCGCTTGAAGCCGTTGCCGGCGCTACGCTGTTCACAACGCATACGCCGGTACCGGCCGGCCACGACATCTTCCCCCGCTCCCTCGTTCATCATGCCCTGGGGCGATATATCGAGGAATCTGCCCTGGATTTTGATCAGGTGTTTGCCCTGGGCTCGAAGGACGGTGGGGACAGTTTCAACATGACCAGTCTGGGCCTGCGCGGCTCTCGTTTCCACAACGGGGTGAGCCGGATTCACGGTGGTGTCGCCTCGTTGATGGAGGGCGATATCTGGCCCCAGGTGCCGTCGGCAGAAAACCCTATCGGGTACATTACCAACGGTGTGCACGTACCGACGTTTCTGGCGCCGGAATGGTCCAGCCTGTTCGATATACAGGCGCCCACGTGGAAAAGTGAACTCCGGAACCCGGAATTCTGGAAGTTTATCGACCAGATCCCGGACTATCACTACTGGAGCGTTCACAAGGCCCTGAAACAGCAAATGGGCGAATACATTGTCCAGCGGCTAAGGCGCCAGCATAAACGCAACGGCACCGGCCATTCCGTCACTGACAGGATGACCCGGCAGCTTGTTTCCTCGGAAAAAGACACGCTGGTTATCGGGTTTGCAAGGCGGTTCGCCACCTACAAACGCGCGACGCTGATCTTCTCGGACCTGGAACGCCTCGAAAGCATCCTGACCGATCCGGACCGCCCGGTGGTGCTGGTATTTGCCGGCAAGGCCCATCCCAAGGACAAACCCGGTCAGCAACTGATCAAGGTAATCCACGACCTTTCCATGCACCCTTCGTTGATGGGGCACCTGATTCTCCTGGAGGACTATGACCAGGCCATGGCCCGCAGGCTGCTCAGTGGCGTCGATGTGTGGCTGAACACACCGGAATACCCGAAAGAGGCCAGTGGCACCTCCGGAGAGAAAGCAGCCCTCAATGGCGCTCTTAATCTCAGCGTGCTCGACGGCTGGTGGGGCGAAGGCTATGACGGCAAAAATGGCTGGGGCATCCCTCCCAGGGATACCGAACTAGACCCTGAATTCCGGAATGAGGAAGAGGCCCGGGACCTGATCGATCTGCTCGAATTCGAAGTGGTTCCCCTCTACTACGAGCGCGCCTCCCAGGGCTTTTCGAAAGGCTGGGTCCAGCGATCCAAGGCTTCGATGAAGTCGATCACACCAAGGTTTAACGCCCGGCGTATGGTGATGGATTACGTCAATAACTATTACCAGCCGGCGTCAACCCAGGGTGCTTTGCTGATGGCCGACAACGGCGAGGTTGCCAAAGAACTGGCAGACTGGAAGGCACGGGTCAGGCATGCCTGGCCGGGAGTGCAATTAAACGTGGTTGGCTGCGTCGAAGCTGCCTGCCCCCATGATGGCGGCGTAGAACTCAGAGTCGAGGCAAGGCTCAATGGCCTGTCAGCGGAGGATGTGCGGGTGGAGTGCCTGGTCAGCCCAGAATGCACCGGCACCCATAACAGCCCGGGGCCCGACAGTTTCTTGCTGGATAAGGAAAGCGAAGCGGAGGGGCGAACCGTGTTCTCTACACGCGTGCAACCCCCCTATCCCGGCTTGCAGACTCTCAGGCTCAGGATGTACCCCTATCACGAATCACTGACGCATCCGTTGGAGATGGGCGCCATGCTCTGGGTCTGACCCAGGGCATGGCGGTGCCTCAAAGCAGGTGCCGGCGAATGAATCGGCCAATGTCCTGTATTTCCTCAAGGCACACACTGTGTTCCATGGGGAACGTCTGATACGAAGGGTCGTAGCACATCTCCTTCAGGGTTTCGACACTGCGCACACCCAGTGATTCCGGCACCATCGGATCGAAGGTTCCATGATACACGCTGATCGGCACATCAGCATTGGCCTCAGAGCGCTCAACCGTGTCCGCGGTGGCGAAGTAAGTTGAAAGCGCCAGAACACCGCCAAAACGTTCCGGGTAGCTGAGCCCCAGTTCATAGGCAACGGCGCCTCCCTGGGAGAATCCGGCGATGATAATACGCTCCGGCGGGATGCCTTTGTGTTTTTGCTGCTCGACCAGTTTGGCGACCGCATCGGCAGACGCCCGCAACTGTTCCGTATCCACCACACGGTCGATATCCATGGCCTTGATGTCGTACCAGGCGGGCATGGACATGCCACCGTTGATGGTGACAGGCAGATTGGGCGCATGGGGAAAGATGAAGCGTACCGCTGTATCTTCCGGCAGGCCCAGTTCCGGCACTACGGGCTCGAAGTCGTGGCCGCTCGCACCAAGGCCATGAAGCCAGATGACGGCTGCGGTCGGGTTTTCCCCGGTTTCAATCTCAATGTACTGAAGATCCTGCACGGTTTACCTCATGTCTGAAAATTATGTGCCGGTTTATTCGGAATGGCCGGATTTCTCGGCATTGGCTTCGAGCGCGGTAACCACTGGGTTGGCATACATATCCAGCAGATAAGGCCGGATGGCCGGATCGCAGGCTTCCAGTCTCCGCTCCATCTCGGCTTCAGCAGCTTCCATTTCCGCCGGTGACCAGGTTTCGGCAGTAACCACTGAATCGCTGACGGTATCCGGCGTATCGTGGGCCTGGGGATGAAGACCACGCTGCTGATAAGCCACCAGGTTGGAGGCATGCAGGTGATAGTTTGCATGCATCTCCCGATCTATACGGGCGGCCAGATCTTTCGGGTTATCCGGTGAATCATGGATGGGCGCACCAAAGTGCACATGCACGTGCCCTTTGAAACCGGTCAGTCCCTTCATGATCTGTTCGGTATCTTCACCCTCTCGCTTGATGTACTGGCCGGTCCGGGCCCGGGTTTCCAGCTCCTGGGCTTTGTCGGCATCGCACGGATCGTACTCGTAGGCAATGGAAACTGGCACCACATGCAGCCGATTCATGGCTTCGTCAAACCCGAGCCCGCTTTTTTTGCGGCTCATATAGAACATCTTGATGATGGCGGGGTCGGTAAAGTCCAGCCCATCCTTCGCCCGGCCCTCACGTTGGGCAATCCATATGCTGTGATTGGTATCGATGCTGTGGTTGATAAAGCCGGAGAGTGTGATGTAGGCATCACGCATCTCGCGGGGGCTTGTCATGCTGCGTCGCACTACAAAGCTCTTGTTCAGTCGCATCATTTCAGCGAACACCCGGTTGGCAAGCAGGTTGTCGCCAATCGCAATTCGGGTGGTATGGAAACCATTCTGGAACAGCTGGTAGTTCACCACCATGGGATCGAAAACAATGTCCCGATGGTTCGAAATAAACAGATAGGCGCCGCGCTTGTCGAGGTTCTCCAGCCCGCTGGTCGTTACTCGCGTGGTTGTGCTATCAACCAGCTCACCCACGTAGCTGGAAAGCCCGGCCTGGAGATCATCGACTCGTGTGTAGTGACCAAAATGGCTGTTTAACCAGCGACGGGTAAACACACGCAACATGGCCGGCCCCCAGCGGGCGAGAGTCGGTGACTTGAAGCGACCGACCATATCCAGAAATTCCTGATCGTTGACCAGGCGGTTGATAGCAGCGCCGGTTTCTTCGTCCGAATAGGGACGGATGGCATCAAATTCCTGCATGGAAGCCCTGTTGTTATCAGTTTCTGTCACAGTATGGCGTGAAACGGTGGTTCAAAAACGCGGTATTGTAGCGTTTCTTAGATTAGTTTGCCTCCACCCGGCCCGTGGGTTTGCTGGCCAATCCTCAGGGTTAATCTGGTATCATTCGCCATTGCGCCGAACCCGGCACTCCACCCGAATCAATACAGCGGCTCCAGGCCGAGCAACCGGTTATTCTATGTATCTTGATCAGGATTTCGAACAGCTTTCCACCGAGCGCCCAACCACCTCGGGCCGTGATCCGGAACAGGTGCTGCACGAAGTCTTTGGTTATGAATCCTTCCGTCCGCTTCAGGGTGACATCATCCGGGAAGTATCGGAAGGCCGCGATGCGCTTGTGCTCATGCCGACGGGCGGCGGTAAATCTCTTTGCTACCAGGTGCCAGCGCTGGTTCGCTCGGGCACTGCGATCGTAATTTCACCTCTGATTGCCTTGATGCAGGACCAGGTTGCGGCATTGAAAGAGCTAGGGGTCCGGGCTGCGTTCCTGAATTCAACCATGGATTTCGAGCAGGCCCGGGCGACTGAATACGCGCTCATGACCGGTGAGCTTGACCTTCTGTACTGCGCCCCTGAAAGACTGATACAGCCGCGCACCATCGAATTGCTTCATGACGCCTCCATCTCGCTGTTCGCTATCGACGAGGCCCATTGTGTGTCCCAATGGGGTCACGATTTCCGATCCGATTACCTTCAGCTCAGCATGCTGGCAGAACAGTTTCCAGGCGTACCCCGCATCGCGTTGACCGCAACCGCGGATGAGCGAACCCGAAAGGAAATTGCGGAACGACTGTCACTGACAGAGGCAAGACACTTCGTCAGTGGCTTCGATCGCCCCAACATTCAGTACCGTATAGCGCCAAAAATAAACGCGAACAAACAGTTACTGGATTTTATTAAAGCCGAACATGAGGGCGATTGCGGCATCGTCTACTGCCTGTCCCGGAACAAAGTCGACGCCACCGCGAAAACCCTGGCCCAGAAAGGCTATACCGCTCTGCCCTATCATGCAGGCCTGTCCTCGGAACAGCGTGCCCATCACCAAGAGCGGTTCCTGCGTGAAGACGGGGTGATTATTGTTGCCACCATCGCCTTCGGCATGGGTATCGATAAGCCGGACGTGCGCTTTGTCGCCCATCTGGATCTGCCGAAGAGCCTTGAAGCCTACTATCAGGAAACCGGTCGGGCCGGGCGTGACGGCAAGCCGTCTACGGCCTGGATGGTTTATGGCCTGCAGGATGTCATCAAACTGCGCCAGATGCTGGAAAGCTCACCGGGTAACGATCATTTCAAGCGCGTGGAACGGCAGAAGCTGGATGCGATGCTGGGTCTTTGTGAGGTCACCAGTTGCCGGCGTCAGGTGCTGCTGCGTTATTTCGGGGACGAGCTTGAGCAACCCTGCGGCAATTGCGACACCTGCCTGAATCCACCGGACACCTGGGATGGAACTGTCGCCGTCCAGAAAGCCCTTTCCTGCGTTTTCCGAACGGGTCAGCGTTTCGGCGTTACCTATCTGATTGATGTTCTGCGAGGCTCGGAAAACGAGCGGATTCTCCAATCCGGGCACCACCAGGTGTCAACCTACGGCATTGGAACCGAACTGAGTGCCAACGAGTGGAAATCGGTCTACCGGCAACTGGTGGCCAATGGTTACCTCCGTGCAGATCCGGAGGGCTATGGTGCGCTCCAGTTGACCGAGCAGTGTCGGCCACTGCTGAAAGGACGTCATACCATTGAGCTGCGCAAGGACCCGGAAATCAAGAAGACAACCGGCCGGGCAAACGGCGGCCGGTCGGGTTCGCCGGTCTCAGAACAGATTACCGACAAGGCCGGCTGGGAGGCGCTTCGAGCCTGCCGCAAGGAGCTGGCTGACAAACAGGGCGTGCCGCCCTACGTCATTTTCCATGACACTACCCTGTTTGGAATGCTGGAACGCAAACCGCGCACCCTGGATGAGCTGGCGGAAGTCAGCGGCGTGGGCGCCGCCAAGCTAGAGAAATACGGCGAGATTTTCCTGCAAACCATCGCTGGCCTCGAACAGGCCTGAATTGTTCAGGCCTCTGCTTTAAACCCTTTCTTCCGGACGCGGTAATGGGCGATGGAGGTCGCTACATGGTTGCCCTCTTCGTCCACCAGTTTTCCTTCCAGGGAGAATTTCGCCCGCCCGGTCTCGTCAGCGTCAGCAAGAATGGCTGCCACGGTTTCGGGATCCAGGGTGAATTCTACAGTGACATCGCTGTTGGCTGGCTGGAGAAACTGCAACGTCATTTCCTTGAGAATCGGCGTGTACGAAGGCCCCAGATCAAATAGGGTCAGCACGCCACCGGGAATTTCGGCTACCAGAAAGTACGCGCCCGCATAAAGGCTGCCGAAGTGGTTTTTGTTGCCTTTCAAGCGGATTTTCGCTCTTACATATCCTGGCCTGACCTCCTCAACGCTGAAGTTGTTACGTGGTGCAAAAGGAATCGACAGTCCGATGATCTTGTTCACCGCTGCATACCCGCCCGTTTTCTTCAGCCAGGCCAGAGGGCTAGCCAGTGTAGCCTTGGGGTCGGTACTTGCCACCCATTGACCGGTCGCTCCGATGAGATTATCGATAATTGCCATTGCCAAGCTCCGAAATTGATTGGGAACTGATGATTACAACGGACTTCAGTGCTCGCAAGAAGGTTTTACAATTTTTTTGGATGTTGTCCGATTTATTTTTGAGTTTCTGTTCTAAAGTGAGGATGCGTGCCTGAATCATGACCGCTTGTTAGCCGGTTTTTCCAGTAGTAAGAAAGGATCTCTGATTTGGAATATTCTCTGCCCGCTTCCCTGGTCTTCCACCGGTTCCGAAAACTGGCTCTTTGCCTGATGCCATTGGCTTTCTGCCTTGCGGCAGGACCACTCTCAGCCACAACGTCATCGACCACTGCGTCGCAGGCAGCCGTGCGCGGTTACGTACTCTGGTACCGGAATTACGACAGCCCTGCCATCCGGGCCCTGGTGGAGCTTGCTCTGAAGAAGACGCCAGAGTACGGGGAATTTCAGATCATCAGAAGTGAAGAGCTGAGCCAGGGCCGCGTACTGAGGGAACTGACAGACGGCCAATCACGATTAGTTGACATCGCCAATGTCGCTACCTCCGCAGAACGGGAGAAGTCCCTGACCGCCATACCGTTTCCGGTCGATGGCGGGTTGCTCGGTTTTCGGGTTTGCGTGGTCATGCCGGAATCCCTGCCACGGTTTGCGGGAATCAAGACTCTGGATGACTTGAGAGACAGTCAGATTCGGATTGGCCAGGGCGCCCACTGGCCAGACACACCGGTGCTTGAAGCCAACGGTATTCCGGTGGTCACTCACTCCCGATACGAAATACTGTTCGGAATGTTGCGTAATGAACGCTTCGAGTGTTTTGCCAGGGGCGTAAGCGAAGTGCTTTACGACCTGGAATTGGAGCAGGATCCCAATCTCCTAATTGAGCCTGATCTGTTGATCGCCTACCCGATGCCGTCCTATCTCTTTGTCGGTCCCGAAGACCAGGAAACCGCCCATCGCCTTCAGCTGGGAATTGAGCGCGCCATCCACGATGGCAGCTTCAATGATTTCCTCAGGCACTACTACGCCCGCGCTGTGAAAGAGCTTGATCTCGACGAGCGTACGGTCATTACTCTCGAAAACCCGCACCTGAGCGAAGAATCCCGTTACGTTGGGCGCAAAACCTTCGAGAACCTGCGCCGTCGGCTGGAAGTCCTAAGCCGCTAACAGTCGCTCTTCGCTTACACCCGGAACCTCGACACGTTCTGGTTCAGTGCGGTGCCGATGCGCTCAATTTGCCCGCTGTAAACATCGTTTTCGGAGGCCGCGGCGGCCGCTTCCTGGCCCTGATCTGCAATCCGGGTAATCGACGAATTCAACTCCTCGGTAACCGACGTCTGTTCCTCGGATGCTGTGGCAATCTGCGACGTCATCTGGCTGATGGACGTGATTGCCTCGGCAATCCGGTTGAGGGCATCCATAGCGTCCTGCGCTTTTTCCATGCTGACATTGGATACTGCAGTTGAGGCATTCATGACATCGACCGCATCATTGGCGCCTTTCTGCAGACGCTCAATCATGTCGTTGATTTCCTCGGTGCTGGACTGGGTGCGCTGGGCAAGGTTACGTACCTCGTCTGCCACAACTGCGAAGCCCCGCCCTGCTTCACCGGCCCGAGCGGCTTCAATCGCGGCATTCAATGCCAGCAGGTTGGTTTGCTCTGCAATACCCTGAATCACTTCAAGCACTGTTGTGATTGATGTAACGTCCTTGCCAAGGGTGTGGATGACCTCTGCGGCCGCATTAATCTCCTTCGAGAGCTTCTGTACGGCGTCCCGGGAGGCAGCGACGGTCTCCAGCGAAGCCCGGCTGTCTGCATCCGCGGTGTTGGCGGCGTCTGCGGTTTGCTGTGCGTTCTGGGCAATCTCGCCGGCAGCGGCCGACATCTCGTTGATCGCGGTCGCCACCATATCGATCTCGGCCTGCTGGCTCTCCACGCTCGAACGACTGGTACTGGCGGTATCTCTCAGCGAGCTGACATTTTCCCCGAGTTCGGCGCTACCCTTCTGGACATCCCGAACAACCGTCTGGATATTCTCGACAAACTGGTTAAAGCTCCGGGCCAACTCACCGAATTCATCTTTTGCACTGTCGTCCAGGCGCTGGGTCAGGTCGGCATCACCGCTGCCAATGTCCGCCATGGCCTTGTTCAAACGGCGAACCGGCGCCATCAGAACCTTAATGCCCAAGTGCAGAATCACCAGAGAAACGATCAGGCCGATCACGGCCATGATCAATCCAGTCATTCTGGCGCTCTGGACCGGTGCGTTAATCTTGTCCGCGTTGACAAAGGTTCCCAGATACCATTGCACGCCGCGCGCTTCACTGATCGAATGGAAGCTGGCCTCCCAGTTGCCGTCATCATTACTGTATTCGTGAGCATCCCCGCCAAGATCCGGCTTGCCGCCAATGAGCTCACTGATGTTCTTGCCGACAAGGTTTTGCCTTGGGTGGAACAGTATGGTGCCTCGCTCATTGATCAAAGCGGCGTATCCGGTGTCCGCAAGGGTGACTGTGCTCAGGGTTTTTGCTATCGCGCCCAGGCCGATATCAGCACCGGCCACGCCTTCGTATTCACCGCGCTTCACGGGCGCAAGTGTGGAGATGATCATGTCGTTGGTGCTGGCATCCTGATACGGCTCGGTGAACGAGGCGCTTCCGAGGCTCATGGCCTTCTTGTACCAGGGGCGCTGGCGGGGATCGTAATCCGCTGGCAGCGTGGCATTCGCCTCCGGCGATTTCATCAGCATGTAGCCGTCGGTACGCCCCACATAGACATCCCGGAACCCGCCGCCGGTGGTAATGGCCTGAAGAATAACCCGCGCCTCTTCGTCGTTCTCGGCATTCTCCAGGGCTTTGGCGGTGGCTTCAGTCATCACCAGCCTGGTATTGAGCCACTCTGCGATGCTCGACGTGCTCTGCTGCACGGTGTCGTCGATCAGCGCGTTCACATAGGTTTCTGTGGTGCTTTGTAATCGTAAATCGCCAGAGAGCGTAAAAGCCCCCATAACCAACAGCAACAGAATACCGAAAGCAGTCAGGAGCTTTTGCCCGAATGTCAGCTGCACGGTCGAATCCTCAGCAATAAAATTGATTTTCGTTAATGTGTGTTTCGGCCCATGGTGCGAAGTCTTTAGCGGCTTCTGTTAAACTTTCCAATTATTGACGCAGACGCTGAGATTGTCCTCATTCCATAACGAACGGGAGCCGAACTGAATGGCCCATGAAGAACTGCACCTCAACCTCCGGAACCTGAGGCTTGATGACTACGATCAGCTTCAGAAGCTTATGGATCGGGTATACGACGACATCGGAGGCTCCTGGCCGAAGGACACCATCAAGGCATTGGTGGAGCAGTTCCCCGACGGCCAGATCTGCATTGAGGAAAGTGGCCAGCTTATTGCGGTTGCGCTGACGGTTTGCGTTAAGTACGAGCGTTTCAGCAACCCGCATACCTACGACGATCTGATCCTCCGTAACGAGAAGATCTGGCACAACGCCAATGGTGATTCCCTCTATGGGCTGGATGTCTTTATCCACCCCGACTACCGGGGCTACCGACTGGGTCGTCGACTCTATGAAGCGCGAAAAGAACTCTGCCGATCCATGAACCTGCGTGCCATCCTGGCGGGCGGGCGCATACCGAGCTACTTCAAATACGCCGAACAGTATTCACCCGAGGAGTACATTCAACGGGTCGATCGGAAGGAAATCTACGATCCGATTCTGAGTTTCCAGCTCTCGAACGATTTCCAGGTTACGCGGTTGATGCACAAATACCTGCCCGAGGATGAGAAATCCCAGGGCTACGCCACGTTGCTGGAATGGCGGAACATTCTTTACACCCCACCTTCCCCGGTTCTGAGCGTAAAGAAAACTCAGATAAGGTTGGGCGCAGTGCAGTGGCAGATGCGGGAATTCACTTCGGTTGAAGAGGTGCTCGAGCAGGTTGAGTATTTTGTGGACGCCTTGTCTGATTACAAAAGTGACTTCGCCATCTTCCCCGAGTTTTTCAACGCGCCGCTGATGGGACTGACCGATCAGATGGACCAGACCCGGGCCATCCGTTTCCTCGCCGGATTTACCCAGCAGTTCCGGGAAGAGATGTCTGAAATGGCGGTGAGCTACAACATCAACATTATCACCGGTTCCATGCCACTGATCGAAAACGATCGGGTGTATAACGTGTCCTATCTCTGCCACCGGGACGGTCGTGTTGATGAGCAACGCAAGATTCACATCACGCCCCACGAACGCCGCGACTGGGTGATCGAGGGCGGCAACCAGTTTGAGGTCTTCGAGACCGATGCTGGCCGGGTCGCCATCATGATCTGCTATGACATCGAATTCCCTGAACTGGGCCGTATTGCTGCCAGCCAGGAGGTTGATATCATCATGGTGCCGTTCTGGACCGACACCAAAAACGGCTACCTCAGGGTTCGCCAGTGCGCCCAGGCCCGCGCCATCGAAAACGAATGCTATGTGGTCGTCACTGGCAGCGTTGGCAACCTGCCGAAAGTCGAGAACCTGGACGTCCAGTACGCCCAGTCTGCCGTATTCTCACCCTCGGATTTTGCCTTCCCGCACGATGCAGTTATGGCGGAAACCACTCCGAATACGGAGATGATCATGTTCTCCGATATGGACCTGGAAAAGCTGAAACTGGTGCGTAACGAGGGGTCTGTCACTAACCTGAAAGATCGTCGCGTTGATATGTATGAATTGAAGACCAAGTAAACTGGCCCGATCAGCCAGGTGAAATTGTTAAATAACTGCGTTAGCGGTCGATCGTATGGCACTGATGGCGTTGCAAAACTAGAATTCAGTGTCTATTGTTTAACCAATATCCAGCCTGTCTCCCAATGAGACAGGTTGCTGTGGATACGGAAATCACCAGAGAACCCGATTCATGAACGAAGCATTGCCGGACCTTGTCGCACGATTCCGAGTCAGACAAGGCCTTTTTCGGAAGGAACTTGTCGAAGCCGCCCTTTATGAGCTGGACGGCTACGGTTGTGTTATGAAAACCGACAAAGTGTTCAACCCCGGTGATACCGTGGTGCTCGATCTCGTTATGGACATGCCGTTCGACAAGATCCGCGCAGAAGGACTCGCCGGCCTGGTGACCGAACGCAGAAAACACTGCAGCAATTTCTTCTATTCAATCGATTTTGTAGAGCTCGACTCCAACGGCAGCTCATCGCTGGCGGAAAAGCTCCGCAGAATCCGGGAAGTGCTATCCAAGAAACAGTCGCTCAAATCACGTCGTTCCCCAGGCTCCATGTCCGGTTTCCGGCAGATGGCCTGATATTGATTTTCGTTGAAACCTGCCCGTAAGGAGACATTCCATGGCGAAGAAAGCCAAACAGAACGTTGATAAAATCGTGAAAAAGGTCAACAAGGAGTTCGAAAAGACTTCTTCCCAGATCGAAGGCCTGGTGAACGATGCGCTGAAGCAGTTCGACAGCCTGCAGAACCAGGTTCAGGAGCCTGTTCGCAAGCTACTCAAGGAAATCGACGAGCTTCGCGACCGCGAGATGAAGCGTTTCCACGAAGAGTTTGAGCGCCGCCTGGAAGAGTTCCATGAACTGCAAAGCAGCATTCTCGAGCGGCTTGGCGTGGCTTCCAAGGAAGCAGGTGAAGAGGTCAAGAAGCTCACAGATGAAGTGAGTAAAGAGGCCAGCACGGCAGCCAAGAAATCAGCGCCTAAGAAAACCGCCAAAACAGCTTCCAAAGCCAAAGGCGCGACCAGCAAGCCTGCGGCGAAAAAGCCGGCTGCGAAGAAGCCTTCAGCCAAGAAAGCACCAGCTGCCAAGGCTGCAAAGCCGGTCGACAAGAGTGACCTGACACTGGTTAAAGGTATCGGCCCGGCCACCGCGAAGAAGATGAAGGATGCTGGCATTACCTCCATCGACCAGATCGCCAATCCGTCTGCCGAAGATCAGGAAAAGCTGAAGGCCTTCTCAAACGTCAAGGGATACAGCCAATTCAGCGCTGAAGCCAAGAAAATCAGCTGATGCGAACGCCTGACCAGCCTGTTTTACGGGACATTGTCCTGATTGGCGGCGGGCACAGCCACGTCGGGGTACTCAAGCGGTTCGCCATGAACCCTGTCCCCGGCGTGCGCCTGACCCTGATCTGCCGCGACACCCACACCCCCTATTCCGGCATGCTGCCTGGCTACGTGGCCGGCCACTATAGCTACGACGATGTCCACATCGATCTGAGCCGCCTGGCGGAGTACGCCGGTGCGCGCTTTTACCGGGCCGAAGCCATGGGCATCGACCGGGATCAGAAGCGGGTTATCTGCCGCGGTCGCCCGGATGTGCCCTACGACATACTGTCCATCAATATTGGCTCGTCTCCGCGGGTCAATGAAGTGGAAGGCGCTTCCGACCACGCGGTTCCGGTTAAGCCGATCACCGGCTTCAACAACCGCTGGCTTGCACTGCTTTCCCGTATCGAGAATCACGACGGGCCGCTGGCGGTTGCGGTGGTTGGCGCCGGAGCCGGTGGCGTTGAGCTGACCCTCGCCATGCAGTTTCGACTGAAGAATGAACTGAAACAGCGTGGTAAAGATCCCGATCAGCTGCATTTCCACCTCTTCGACGCCGCCGACCAAATTCTAACGACCCACAACCCCAAGGTGCGTGAGGTTTTCCGAAAAACCTTGTCGAATCGTGGTGTGAAGGTCCATCTGGGATCGCCAGTCAGCAAGGTTCAGGAAGGGTTATTGATTACCGAATCCGGCGAAACCCTGCAAACGGACGAAGTGCTCTGGGTAACCCGGGCTGGTGGCCCGGAATGGCTCAAGGAAACAGGCCTGGCGCTGGACGATGGTCTGTTCCTGAGAGTACGCGATACCCTGCAAGTGGAGAATGACGACAGCATTTTTGCTGCTGGCGATATTGCCAACGTCTTGAATCACCCCCGAGAAAAAGCGGGGGTATTTGCGGTAAGACAGGGACCTCCCCTCGCCGACAACCTCAAGCGGCTTGCAACCGGCAAGGATCCGAAGGATTTTCATCCTCAGAAGAAGTGGTTAGCGCTAATCAGCACCGGGGACAAGTACGCTGTGGCCTCCCGGGGAGATTTGCAGTTCGACGGCGCCTGGGTCTGGCGCTGGAAAGACTGGATCGATCGCCGCTTCATGAAGAAGTTCAATGATCTGCCTCCAATGGAGGAAGAATCCAAACTGCCGGATACGGCTGCCGCACAGAATGCCGAGGAAGCCTCCCAGGCCATTTCGGCGGTTGCCATGCGTTGTGGTGGTTGTGGCGCCAAGGTGGGCAGCACCGTTCTTTCGCGTGCCCTGGGAGAGCTGAAACCCATCGAGCGGGACGATATCCTGATCGGCCTTCACGCCCCGGACGACGCCGCCGTTTTGACGGTGCCGCCCGGCAAAGCCGTGGTTCACACCGTGGATTTCTTCCGTGCGTTCATTGACGACCCCTACATCTTTGGCAAGGTGGCGGCCAATCATAGCCTCGGTGACGTCTTTGCCATGGGCGCCGAAGCCCAGAGTGCCACGGCCGTTGCCACGGTGCCTTACGGCATCGAGTCCAAGGTTGAGGATGTCGTCTATCAGATGATGTCTGGTGCTGTTGAAGTGCTGAACGAGGCAGGATGCGCGCTGGTTGGCGGGCACACCGGCGAGGGCAAGGAACTGGCCCTGGGCTTTGCAGTCAACGGCCTGATCGACCCGGAAGAAGTCATGAGCAAAGGTGGCCTGAAAGCCGGCGATGCCCTGATTCTCACCAAGCCCATCGGCACAGGCACCCTGTTTGCCGCACACGCGAAGCTGGCGGCTAAAGGTCGATGGATTGATTCTGCACTCGCCTCCATGGTTCAGTCCAATAAGGCGGCAGCAGACTGTCTCCGGAAGTTCGGTTCCAAAGCCTGTACAGACGTTACTGGCTTCGGCCTCCTCGGGCATCTGGTTGAAATGACCAAGCCCTCGGGTGTGGATGCCGAACTGGATCTTTCTGCCATCCCGATACTTCCGGGCGCGGAGGAAACAGCGGCAGCAGGGATCCTTAGTTCCCTGCAACCAGCAAACATCCGCTTGCGCCGGGGTATCCGGGATCAGGAAAAATGGGTAAATCATGCTCGATATCCCCTGATTTTTGACCCTCAAACGGCGGGTGGTCTGCTGGCAAGCGTTGCGGCGGACAAGGCAGAGGAGTGTGTAAGGGAACTGAAAGCCCTGGGCTATCCGCACACAGCCATCATCGGCCGGATTACCGCCCAGGATGAATCGGGGCCCATCGAACCTATTTCCTTGCGGGATTAACGTCCCTCTGAGCAGCGCTGCATTGCAAGGTGTAGCGCCTGCTCCAGGGATGCCTGTTCTTTTTCGGACAGGAAACGCTCGGCCAGATTACCAAACTGCGCTTTTAGGCTTTCGAGAAACGCAGGTTCGGTCTCTGCGTGTTGGAGCAATCCGGCCAGCGCCTGTTCGTCGCCAACGGGAAAATATCCGGCATAATCACGCCCCAGCAAACCAACATTGCCCGGAATGTCGGATGCCAACACCGGCAAGCCAGCCCGGCAGGCCTCGGAGACCACGTTTGCGCCACCCTCCATTACCGAGCTGATCACCATTAACTGGCTGTTCGCCATCAACTGCCGGGTGCAGGTTTTATCCAGCTCGCCGAGCCAGTGGAAGCGTGGGTTTTCAGCCATTTCCCGCTCTGCTTTGTTGTGCCACGCGTCGTTGTGGGCCTTGCCGGCACAAAAAACCTGTACCTTCGAGTCCTTCGGAAGCAATCGCGCGGCATAAGCCGCCCGCAGAGAATCCTTTTCGTCCCGAAGATGACCAATCACACAAACGCCAAAACTCTCCTTCGTGAGATCCGCTTGCGCCGCCGGAAAGGCCTCCGGCCCCTCAGCCGATTGGTATAGCGTGACCAGTTTGCTGGCAAAGCCGGCGGGTATGTCTTGGGCTACCAGGTCGTGCAGACCAATAAGCGCATCGGCCGCGGCCATGGAATACCGGGTGTCTTCCGGGTATTCGTGCTGGTGGTGATAGATATCCGTGCCGGTGAGAGCCACGATGAGCGGCTTCTCAGGCCAGGTTTCGCGGAAATGTCGTATGGCATCGACACTACGCCAGGCATGCAGGGCTATGAACGCATCGCAGGGTTCCCCGTGGTATTCAGTAACCACATCGACCGAGTGCCCGGCATTTTCCAGCAAGGTCTCCCACCGTTCCGCCGTTGCCCGGTTTCCTGCTTTCGAACCCGGCTGCGCCGGCGTGATCATTATGAGATGCATTGTCTTTGATTGAACCCAGCTTACTGAAAAATGAAGTGTTCGGCCCTGAGCCAATTAAACCCGCAAACCGTATAGCTGTTCAGAGTTAACCCAAATCAAGGTATCCTTCTGAAGCAGGAGTCGTTCGCTTTATCTCTGCACTGTAAATATCCATTCCAAAAAGGAAAAACCATGGCCCACAATCTTATACGGAAATTGCTGATTATTGGTCTCTGTTCTCTTTTCTCAGCCGCCGCGACCGCGCAGACATTCATTTTTACGGCAATACCGGACGAAGATGAAACCAAGCTCGTCGAGCGTTTTCGCGGCATTGCGGACTACCTTTCCGAGGAACTGGATGCCGATGTGAAGTACATCCCCGTGAAATCCTATGCGGCTGCCGTTTCCGCCTTCCGGAATAACCAGGTGCAGCTGGCGTGGTTCGGCGGCCTGTCGGGTGTTCAGGCGAGATCACTTGTACCCGGTTCGCAGGCAATCGCACAGGGCACTGAAGACCAGGCCTTCTACGTCTATTTTATTGCTCATGAGAGCACCGGCCTGGATCGTCAGGATAGCCTGCCAGAAGACGTACGCGGTAAGACCTTTACCTTCGGATCAAAGGGCTCAACGTCGGGACGATTGATTCCGGAGTACCACATCCGCGAAACGTTTGGCGAAGCACCTGAAGATGTCTTTTCTCGCGTCGGCTTCAGCGGCAACCATACTCGTACCCTCCGTCTGGTCGAGTCCGGCACCTATGAAGTGGGCGCGATGAACTACGCGGTCTGGGAAAAAGAACTGGAAAACGACAACATCGATACCGACGCTGTAAAGGTCATCTGGAAAACACCCGGGTTCCCCAATTATCAGTGGAGCATCCGTGGCGACGTGGATGAAAACTACGGCGAAGGCTTTACCGATCGCGTTCGTGAGGCCCTGCTCTCCCTTGATGATCCCGAGTTACTTGAGAGCTTCCCACGTTCCGCTTTCATTCCCGCCTCAAACGACGATTATGAGCCGATTCGCAAAGTAGCGAAAGAAATCGGAATCATCGATTGATGGCAGGCTTTGATCTCTCAGGCCTGACGGCCTCTTTCGGGGGTGAGCGGGTAATCGGGCCCCTCACCCTCAAGGTAAAGGAGGGAGATCAGGTTGCTCTGGTCGGTAAGAGTGGTGCAGGTAAGTCCACTCTGATCCGGCTCATTCACCAGCGAGTGGATGGGCAGTCGTCTCTTGTCCCCCAGGAGCTTGGACTGGTAAACGCCCTTCCGGTGTTTCATAACGTCTTTATGGGCCAGCTCGACAAGCACGCCACCTGGTACAACACCGTTACCCTTGTGCGGCCATTCAAACAGGACAGAAAGCAGGTTCTGGAGCTTCTGGACGCCCTGAGAATGTCTGAGAAGCTCTGGATTCCCACCGCTTCGCTCTCTGGCGGACAGCGCCAGCGGGTGGCCATTGCCAGAGCCCTTTATCGTAACGCCCCGGTTTTATTGGCAGATGAGCCCATATCGGCACTGGACGGACCCATGGCGCACCATGTCATGAAGTTGCTGAGAGACCGCTTCACAACCAGTGTTATCGCTCTTCACGATGTGGAAATGGCGATGAAGTACTGTAACCGCATTGTTGGCATCCAGAATGGGCAGATTGCCCTGGATGAGCCTACTGACCAACTGGCGGCCGAAGACATTATGTCGCTGTACTAGGACCTGTCGCGCGATGCTCTCCTACCCAACGGTTCGCACCAGCCTGATCTTTCTCGCCATCGCGCTCGTGGGGCTGTTGTTTGCCGATATTGCGATCACCGCAAACAATCCCTGGCGGGATCTCGGCAACTTTTTCCTGGGCGTACTCACTCCGAATTTCTTCAGCAGCGAAGGACTTCTTACCGCCTTATTGCGAACGGTGGCCTTTGCCTTTGTCGGGGTGACCGTTGGCGGTGTTTGCGGATTTTTTCTGGCTCTGGTGTACCGATTTCTCCCGGTGCGGGTGTTTTGCGCGTTCATCAGGGCGATTCACGAGCTATTCTGGGCCCTGATTTTTCTACAGTTTTTCGGTTTCCACCCCCTGACGGGTGTGCTGGCGATCGCGATACCCTACTCCGGCATTTTCGCCAAGGTTTACTCCGAGATTCTCGAGGAAGCCGACCCGGAACCAGGCAGGCTCCTGCCGCCGGGGACAGGGACCATCGCGGCGTTCCTGTATACCAAGATTCCTGATTGCTGGGTCCAGCTGAGAACCTACACCGCCTATCGCCTGGAATGCGGACTGCGTTCAAGCGCCATACTCGGATTTGTTGGCCTGCCGACTCTTGGGTTCTATCTGGAAACGTCTTTTTCCCAGGGTATGTACTCCGACGCCGGCGCGATGTTGATACTCTTCTACGTGCTCATTGCCACCATTCCCCTTTGGGTAAGACCCAAGTTGTTGCCGGTGTACATCGTGGGTGCTCCGTTTTTCCTCGGCGATGGCCTGCCCATCGTGTGGGGTAATGTTGAACGGTTCTTCACCGAGGATATTGTCCCCAGCCCATTGAGGGATGGTGAGGGCCTGGCCGGCCTGTTGCCGTGGCTGAATGAACTGATGGTCGAACAGGCATTGCCTGGCATCTGGAACACCGTCATTCTCACCCAGATTGCACTGGTGGCCACGGGTATCCTCACGCTGCTCCTGTTCCCGCTGATTTCAAATCACTTTGGTGGCCCGATACGTCGGACCTCCGGTCATGTTTTTCTGGTGATTGCCCGATCAACGCCTGAATACATCCTGGCCTACATACTCCTGCAACTCTGGGGGCCTTCCATGCTCCCGGCTGTGGTTGCACTGGCCCTTCATAATGGCGGCATCATCGGCCACCTGATCGGCCGGCAAACCAATACCATCCGTTTGAGATCCGATGCGCCCAAGGGGCTTAATCGCTATGGCTGGGAACTCGTGCCCCGGGTCTACCGGTCGTTTCTCGCGTTTCTGTTTTACCGCTGGGAAATCATCATGCGGGAAACCGCCATTCTGGGCATTCTCGGCATCTATACCCTGGGCTTTTATGTCGATAGTGCCATCCAGAGTATCCGCTTCGACCAGGCCATGGTTCTGATCCTGATAACGGCCATGCTCAATATCGGCGTGGACATTCTTGGCCGCTATATTCGCCGCAAGCTGGCCCTTCAAACCATGCCCACCTGTTAAGCAGTAACGCTCCGGGCCCGTTGCGATCCCCGTCACAGTTCCGTCATTTCGGTCAACCCTCCTTCCGTTATTGGCGACGGGTTGGCGGTATCGATGGGATACACTTGGTTACACTCGGCTGCTTCAGGGCGGGGTTGGAAGGTGCGGAATTCTGGCAGTACAACCATTACGTACCGCCGACATCGAGCCTCTACGAGGCAATAACCGACAACGCGTTCATTTAGCGGCCTGCTTCGCCGCGGTTTCGAGCACCCAGTCGGTACCCAGAGCCACCGGTTCGGCGTGATCCTGCTCGTCTGCCCGGGTACCCGTAATTTCGGGCTGTGTAAAACCGCCATCGTCGGTATTGGCCATTGTGTCCACATCCACCGAACGCACCACGTAGGTAACCCCGCCGGCCAGCACTTTTGCACGGTGAGTCAACCCGAAAACAAACCGGCAGTAGTCCAGCTTCAGCTGGATAAGATCCTGCTCGGCTTTGCGGATCTTTCTCAACAGTACCTTTTGAACGCTATCTCCGTAATCCATCACGTTGTCCCTGCTAATGGCGTTGGTGTTTTCGAGGTGGGAACCCGAACGTTCATAGATTTTACACAATCCCGGACGGTTGTCAGCCGACTGGCTTCGGGTTTACCAGGTGGTTCACCGGGCTCAGCGTGGTTCGGCCTGAAAAACCAGCTTTACCGGGATATTCCCGATGGGTTGCTGCCCCTGCTGCAAATCTATCCGCCAGATCATGGTGGCATCCACGGTGCAGAAAGGCGCCGTGAAGCGTGCGGAATATTCGTTCCCGGTTTGGTTGCCCAGGGGTACCGGGTACTCGCCCATATACATGGACTCGCCCCGCAGTACGGCAAGGAACCGCTCCGGGCGTTCGGGGGTTGTAATCGTAAATTGATATTCCGTGCCCTGGGCACCCTTGCTCAGTTTACTGAGGCTTGCTTGCCAGTCTCCGGACGGGTTCGACCAGCTGCATGGTCCTTCTGCCAGCAGATCACACCGGGCCGTGACACCCTTGGTGTCCCGGCCTTTGCCGGCGTCTCCAAGCATGGACCAGCCGAACAGTGCCAGGGCAACAAGCCCCACAATCAATCCTGTCACTGCAATAGCGCGTAACATAACGGCACCCCGAGCAAACCTGGCCGGCATTATGGAGTTTTCTTCCGCCGAGGCAAAGGTTTCTAAACTGGCGCCAGTCATGAGAAAATACTGCGCCTTCAATTCGACCCATTCTGACCACAGGACACGCCCGTGCAGCCGGATATTTCCGTTAAGCACCTGAGCAAGGTATATGGCGACGGTTTTCAGGCCCTGAAAGACATCAACCTGGAAATCCAGCGTGGCGAAATCTTCGCCCTGCTCGGCCCCAATGGCGCCGGCAAGACCACGTTGATCAGCATCATCTGCGGCATCGTTAACCTCTCTTCCGGCGAGGTAAAGGCCGATGGCTACGACATTGTCAAAGACTACCGCAAGGCCCGTGAGACCATCGGCCTGGTGCCTCAGGAACTGAACACCGATTCCTTCGAGACCGTTTGGAATGCGGTCTCCTTCAGTCGCGGGTTGTTTGGCAAGCCACCCAAGCCCGCCCACATCGAGAAAGTGCTGAAGGACCTGTCGCTCTGGGACAAGCGCAACAACCGGATTATGTCGCTCTCGGGCGGGATGAAGCGTCGACTGATGATTGCCAAAGCACTCTCCCATGAACCGCAAATCCTATTCCTGGATGAGCCCACCGCGGGCGTCGACGTGGAGTTGCGGCGGGACATGTGGACAATGGTGCGCAAACTCCGTGAAAGCGGTGTGACCATCATCCTGACGACCCACTACATTGAAGAAGCCGAGGAAATGGCCGACCGGATCGGGGTTATCCGGAACGGCGAGATTATCCTGGTCGAGGACAAGGTGCAGTTGATGACCAAGCTGGGCCGGAAAGAGTTGCGCCTCCATCTGCAGCAAAAGCTGGACCGGATTCCGGGTGAGCTCACCCTGGAACCCCTGGAACTGTCCGATGATGGCTATGAGCTAATCTACACCTTCGACGCCCAACAAGAGCAGGCCGGCGTGGCCCGCTTGCTCCGAACCCTTGGCGACCTGGGCATCGAGTATCGGGACCTTCAAACCCGGGAGAGTTCCCTCGAAGAGATTTTTGTTGGCCTGGTACACGAATAAGCCGGCCGGCTCACTGGAGAAAGGCATGAACCTATACGGTATCCGCGCAATCTACAATTTTGAAATGGCCCGCATGCGACGCACGGTGATGCAGAGCGTCCTTTCGCCGGTGATTTCCACCTGCCTGTATTTCGTGGTCTTCGGCTCCGCCATCGGCTCACGCATGGGCGATATCGACAACATCGCCTACGGTGCCTACATCATCCCGGGGCTCGTGATGCTGTCCCTGCTGATGCAGAGCATTTCCAACGCCTCGTTTGGCATCTACATGCCCAAGTTCTCGGGCACCATCTACGAAGTGCTGTCGGCTCCCGTATCCTACGTCGAGGTGGTTCTGGGCTACGTTGGCGCCGCTGCCACCAAGTCCGTCATCCTGGGGCTGATCATCCTGGTCACAGCGAAGTTCTTTGTGGACTACGACGTACTGCACCCCTTCTGGATGCTCTCCTTCCTGGTGCTTACCTCGGTGACCTTCAGCCTATTCGGTTTCATTATCGGCATCTGGGCCGATGGATTCGAAAAACTGCAGATCGTGCCGATGATGATTGTCACACCGCTGGTTTTCCTTGGCGGTACTTTCTATTCAATCGACATGCTGCCAGAGGTCTGGCAAACGGTGAGCCTGTTCAATCCGGTGGTTTACCTGATCAGCGGTTTCCGTTGGGCGTTTTACGGCGTGTCTGACGTTCATATTGCCATCAGTGTGGGAATGACCCTCGTATTCCTCACGGCCTGCATGGTCGGCATCTGGTGGATTTTCAAGACCGGCTACCGGTTGCGCTCGTGACCTGCGCATCAAGCCCGGTTCGGGGGGCGGAAGTCTGGGCCCTCCTTGCAGCCAGCTTATTGCTCTACGGCTGCTCCTCGGGCATTGCAGCGCCTCAGGACGGCCTGCCGGTTGTCGAGGCCTGCTTTGTGTCTGCGTCGGGCGTGGTGCCAGTGCAACTCGAGATTGCCAGCACTTCCGAGCAACGCCAGAAAGGACTGATGGGCCGTACGTCCATGGCTCCCGATGCCGGGATGCTGTTTAAATACCGCGAGCCGAGATCAGCCAGCCACGGATTCTGGATGTACAAGACCCTGATTCCCCTCGACATCGCCTACCTGAACGAGGATGGCAAGATTGGCAGCATTCGCAAGATGGTGCCCTGCCCCTCGGCCAGCGGCTCCGGTTGCCCCACCTACCCGGCCGGTGTGCCATTCATCGAGGCCGTGGAGATGAACGCCGGCTTTTTCCTGGAACATGGAATCGGAACGGGCGACCGGCTTGCCATCGGAAAGGACAATTGCCCGGCAAATTAGGCCGGGCAATGTCTCAGCAACCGGTTCAGCTGTCCTGCCACTCTGGCTTGCGCTTCTCCAGAAATGCGCAGATACCTTCCTGGGCATCGTTCGCCATCATGTTGTCTGCCATCACCTTTGAGGTGTACTCATAAGCGTCCTCCAGCGGCATTTCCAGTTGCCGGTAGAAGGCTTCCTTACCAATCTTCAGGGTATGGCCGGACTTGTCTGCGATGGTACGCGCCAGCTTGTAAACCATTTCGTCCAGGTGCTGCTCATCAACAATCTGATTTACCAGTCCGATGCGTTCAGCTTTTACGGCACCAATCATCTCACCGGTCAGCAGCATTTCCATGGCGTGCTTGCGTGACACATTCCGGGACAGCGCCACCATCGGCGTGGAACAGAACAGCCCGATATTGACGCCAGGCGTCGCAAACCGGGCGGTATCGGCCGCCACGGCCAGGTCGCAGCTGGCCACCAGCTGGCAGCCGGCGGCGGTCGCAACACCCGCCACCCGCGCAATGACTGGCCGGGGCAGGTTCACGATCTGCTGCATCACCTTGCTGCACTGGTTAAACAGGGCCAGCTGGAATTCATGGCTATCAAACTGCTCACGCACTTCCCGGAGGTCATGACCGGCACAAAACACGTTGCCATGAGCCGCAAGCACGACAACCCGCGTTTCCGAATCGGAGGCGATGATCTCCAGCTCTTTAGACAAGGCCTCGAGCATAGCCATGGAAAGGCTGTTTTTCTTCTCCGGCTGGTTCAGTGTAAGCGTGGTAATGCCATTTTCGCTGTACTTGTGCACCAGCTCTTGTGTTTGTTCAGTCATGTGGACACTCCATTTGAATCGTTGCTGCACCGGGCATTCTGGAATCTTACCCAGAGTATTGCTGACTGCGTCTATACTGTCGAAGCGACTTTTGTAGGATGCTCAGTTTTCAATGCGTTGCGGTTGTTATAGACCTCTGCTGCCCATAGGGTGTTGGTAGAAGCCAAAACTGCAGAGAGGAATAACACATGTCAAAATCGATGATCCTCAAAGCGATCTTCGCCATCGCGGTTATCGGCGGAGCAGTCTTCATAATCGTAAAAGACGAGCCAGCAACACCAACCGGCGACATCAACAGCATCCAGCCGCTGCCGGAACAGGACAACCCATAAATTAACCGAACCACCACACCGGAACAGGCGAAGCCACGTTGCAGACGACCAGAATCAAAGGACTGACCATCGCAGCTCTGGGCGTGCTGTTTATCGTGCCCGATGCATTGCTGGTGAAAATCACCTCCGTGGATCCTGTGGTCTTTTTGTTCTGGCGCGGCCTGTTACTGGCGATCAGTTTTTTTGTGATCAGCTGGGCGCGATACCGTTCCCGGCTGGTGCCTGAAATTCGAAAATGCGGCCGTAAAGGCCTGTTCTGTGCCGGTGCCTTTGCCATCAGTACCCTCGGGTTCGTGGTTGGCATGAAGAACACAGCCGCTGGCAATGTGCTGGTCATCCTGAACACCGCGCCGGTCATAGCGGCCGTGATTGCCTGGGCGGTCTGGAAAGAAACGCTGCCTCTTCGCACCTGGGTAGTTATTCTGGTGTGCGTCACCGGCGCCACCTTCATGGCCGTGGGCGAATTCGGCAAGGGCGACCCTCTGGGCCTGCTGATGGCCGTGGTTGCCGCCACTGCCCTGGCCTCCAACCTCAACGTCGCGCGCTCCAAGCCCGACAGCGATATGAGCGTGATGCTCATGTTCGGCGCGCTGGTGTTGGCAGGTGTTGCGGCATTGCTTGGTGGTGCGCAGATGCCCTCGGCCCGTGATTTTTTCTTTATCGCCCTGCTCTGTCTGGTGTTCCTGCCCACTGCGTGCATCCTGATCCAGATTGGCCCCCGCTATATCCCGGCGGCGGAAGTCAGTCTGATGCTGCTTCTGGAAACCGTGTTCGGGTCTTTCCTTGTTTGGCTATTCCTCGACGAAGTACCGCCAAAGCTCAGCCTGGTAGGCGGTGTTATCGTATTCTCCGCCCTGGCGGTGCATGGCTGGACGGAAGTAAGCCGGTACCGAAAAGCGCGGGTGGCAGTTGATTAACCCGGTTCCCGCGCGCGAAGATACGCGCTGATCAAAAACAAGGAACCGCAACAATGACCACCGTACCCAAGCTCACCGATGCCCTGTTGACCCTCGAGAACCGTGTCGCCACGCTTACTCTGAACCGTCACGACCTGCGCAATGCGCTGACCGGCTCAAACCTGATCGACGACATCGTGACCACCGCGGAATGGGTTAACCAGTGCGAAGACGTGTCGGTACTGGTGATTACCGGAGCGGGCTCTGCGTTCAGCGCCGGCGGCAACATCCGGGACATGGCCAACCGCAGCGGCGATTTTGCCGGTGACGTGGCCGAATGCGCCGACCGTTACCGCAAAGGCATCCAGCGCATTCCCCTGGCCCTGCAGAATGTAGAAGTGCCCATCATCGCCGCGGTCAACGGTCCCGCCATCGGCGCCGGCTTCGATTTGGCCAACATGGCCGATATCCGCATTGCCTCGGACAACGCAAAGTTCGGCGAAACCTTTCTTAACCTGGGAATCATTCCGGGTGACGGCGGCGCCTGGTTCATGCAGCGCCTGATCGGCTACCAGCGCGCCTTCGAGCTAACACTCACCGGGCGGGTGATCGATGCTACAGAGGCAAAGGAGCTGGGCGTTGTTCTGGAGGTGGTGCCAGCGGACGAACTGATGAACGCTGCTCATACCATGGCAAGCCGCATGGCCAGCCAGCCACCGAAAGCCACTCGCCTCACCAAACGCCTGATGAAAATGGCACCGAGGATGGAGCTGAAGGATTTTCTGGATGTGTGCGCCAATTTCCAGGGCATGTGCCACAACGAGCCGGAGCACCTGGAAGCGGTGAATAAAATGCTGGAGGCGATGTCCAAGAAATAACGGCGGCGCCATTGGCCGCCTATCTGAAAGGTGGGGCTATTGCTGGGTGAAAACCTTCAGGTCGAGTTCTTTCTCCACCTGCCTTGCAATGGCCTCGTCAGAAAGACTGAAGGCCACGTGATAGCCCTTCTCCGCCTCGATACCGCCATCATTAATGATGGCAACCACCTGAGCCGGGTCGGTCAACTCACTCACATCCTCGACCAGCGCAATCTGATCATCATCGGAGAGCAGGGTGTTTGCCGCTTCAATTGCCGACGAAGCACCCTGGCCAGGTGATGGCGTACAGACCACCATCCTGGCCTGCCCAACAGGCGTTACGATCAGCCGCTTGGCTTTTTCGATGGGATCGTTCACATAATCTGCGATTTGCTTACCGATAGCTTCAACTTCGGCCATGGCGTTCTGTCTCCTTATTCGGAAAGCATTGAGTTATTGCTTACGCCGGGACAGGGAACGTCGATCACAAAGCATTTGCCCTGAGCACTCATGGGAACGCCTGAAACGCAAAGAAAAAGCAGTGCGACCGGCTATGTCGCGAAACACATATCTAAGTCCATTGATGGTTACGTATTGGCGAGGACTCATATGGCAATGATGCGGTCGAGTCAGCTGCCCGAATCCGGGCCTGGGCACGCATCTGGGGTATCCGTCAGTTTGAATTCATGGGATCGCCCAGTGTAACCGTCTATCGCAAGCTTCGCGGTAATCCACCCGAAAAACAGCGGTGATCAAAAGTAGAATTTTCCGTAAGCTACACGCAGGGAGATTCTGCATGAAGAAGTCACGTTTTTCCGACAGCCAGATACTGTCGATCCTGAAACAAGCCGAGAACGGCGTGCCGGTTCCGGAGCTATGCCGTGAGCACGGCATGAGCAGTGCGTCGTTTTACAAATGGCGAGCGAAATTCGGTGGCATGGATGCGTCCATGATGGCCCGCCTGAAAGAGCTGGAGGATGAAAACCGTCGGCTCAAGAAGATGTACGCCGAGGAGCGGCTCAAGTCGGACATCCTCAAGGAAGCCATTGAAAAAAAGTGGTAAAGCCGTCTCGTCGACGTGAGATGGCGCAAAAAGCCGTCAGTGAAAGGCGCGTCAGCATTCGCCTGGCCTGCTGGATGTTCAGCATCAGTGAGACCTGCTACCGCTATCAGCCCAAGTTGAGCAGCGAGAATGCTGAAATCGCGGACTGGTTGGTGCGGTTGACTCACAACCAGCGGAACTGGGGTTTTGGCCTGTGCTTTTTGCACCTTCGAAACGTCAAAGGGTTTCGCTGGAATCACAAGCGAGTCTACCGGATCTATCGGGAACTGGAGCTGAACCTGCGCATCAAGCCCAAGAAACGCCTGGTTCGTGAAAAGCCAGAGCCCTTGGCGGTGCCGGAAACGATCAACGACAGTTGGTCGATGGACTTCATGCATGACCAGTTAAACGATGGTCGCGGTTACAGGCTGCTGAATGTGATTGATGACTTCAACCGAGAAGGCCTTGGCATCGAGGTGGACTTCTCACTTCCGGCAGAGCGTGTTATCCGATCACTTGAGCAGATCATTGAGTGGCGAGGGAAACCACGCTCCATTCGCTGTGACAACGGCCCCGAGTACATCAGCGGTAAGCTGGCGACCTGGGCAGAGAAGCAAGGTATTGCACTGGCGTTTATCCAGCCCGGCAAACCCCAGCAGAATGCCTATATCGAACGTTACAACCGAACGGTCCGCTACGATTGGCTGGCACAGTATCTGTTCGACAGCACCGAAGAAGTCCAGGATTATGCCACTCGCTGGCTCTGGCACTACAATCACGAACGACCCAATATGGGACTCGGAGGGATTACTCCTCAACAGAAGTTGGCCATGATGGCCTAAGGTCTACTTTTGAACCCCGTTAAAAATGGGGGGATTACCTCGCCGCCTCCGAAACATTGAGGTACCACGAGAGGGATTAATCAAAGAACCAGAGCAAGCAGCGGATGCTGGAGACTCGAGGAAATACGTCGAACTCATGGGTGGCAACTGCCTTCGACTCAAAGACCGACCGTTACGCGCTTTGATGGCCCCGAAGCCTACTGAGAACAAATATCACGAGACCGTAGAACAACTGAAGGGCTTGAAGGGTCCGCCGGACGAGTCGTTACCAGGATTTTCGAGTGGACGATCGGACGAACCAGGCCAGCTGAGGATGACTTTCTAACTGCTGATTCGACAGAGGTTGCAGTAAGAGGCGCGAACGCGCCTCCTTGGAGTTCTGTCAATAACTGTACGAACGGAGCAAGAGCTCAAAATATTACAACTTAAAGAAGGAATCATCTATCCCATATTTACTCTTTAAGCGTTCCCAAAATTCCGGCTCAATATGTCTGGCATGTGAGGCTAACCCTTTCAGGCTTTCGACCTCTGGCTTTGATAGCTCGCCATGCAAGTATTTAAAAATGAGTGTTCGAATTTCTCTTTTCTTTGATCTACCAAGAGAAACGCGCCCGTCGTTAGTAAGCACAAGTCCTGTGACATGCCTGTTGTGTTTCTTTGACGAGAAAACGGTCTTTTCCTCGTTAACTCTAATTGTTCTATAACCAGAATCAACCAATACCTTTTTGACCAATGCAGGAACTTCAAAAAGAGCGCCTTTTTTTCTTGTAGAAAAAGTGAGGTCATCCGCGTAACGGGTATATGATATTCCTTTATCAACGAGCAATTTACTCAAAATATCATCAAAGACATACATGTAAGCATTACTGATAAATGGTGAGCTAGGGGCGCCTATACTTACAATGAACCTATCGGATCCTCGCGGCTTTCTACAAAGAATTGATAACAGATACAGAGTGTCGCTTTTCTCTGCAACAGGACACTGCGACATTATGAGACCAAGGACCGTCGCCGGATCTATAGATGGGAAAAAATCCTTAAAGTCCATTTTCAATAAATAATCGTTGTCCTTGTGCTTGCTCGCATTGTCAAATATTGAGACGCCCTCTCGATACGCCATTGCACACTCGTGGACCAGAATATAATCTTCCAAAATCGAAACAAGCTCCCGCTGCAAAGCCTTTACCGGCGCTGAGGGCTGGGCGATTACTCGGAAACCCTTACCATTCCTTTTTGGAATCGAATACACTTTATACCGTACCGGGCAAGTCTTCGCATACTTCTGAATCGAATCCAGAGGAAGATTTGTCCGTTTTGAGAGCTGCTCAATCAGTGACATTTTCTTCCTCTCCTTTTGGATAGACACTGTCTATTGCGTGCTGTCTGAGTCGCTCACTTCTGTTCTCATAGTAATAAACTGAAGCAGCAATTCGGGTTCCTTCGTAGTCAAATGGCTGACCTTTACTTTTCGATGTGAGAGAAACCTTTTTCTCATCCCTTAAAGCATAATAAAATGTATCCTTACCAAAAGTTTTTATACCCACCAAATCAGAAATTCTCAGAAGGTATATAAGATTTTTTATTCGTCTATCGCTTAGATTAATATCGTGAATAGCGATTAGCTTTTGAATTTCGCCAATTCTCAGAGCTCGGTACAGACGAATACATTCATATATTAAAAATGCTTGATGCCCTGGGTTCGAAATAAGAAACTTTTCCGACTTGGGGATTCGAGAAATAGTTTCCAAGATATCTCCGAATATAATATCCATTATTTCGTCGCCCAAACTCCCAGGATTATGCATATCCCAAGGGTATACAAAAACACTGCTATCGTTATCCTGCTTAAGGCTTTCTAGGGGGCCATGCCTTATGAACGAGTCTTGTTCATAATGATATTCATTGACAAAGACCAAAAGCTTTTCTCGCAGACCCTCACCATTACAGAAAAGGCCGAGTTCGACGATAGCTCCTGCACTTTCTAAGAAAATAATTAGCAAAGAGGCAAAGTGGGCTAGATCATTCTCAAACTCTGAGAGATCCTTATATCTACCGTCATCCTTATAGTCCTTGAAGGTCTCTGCTCTAATGCAGTAATGATGAAATTCGTCATGACCAAGCTTTGACATGGACTCAAAAAACAAATCCCGAACCGATTTTATGTCAGCACTTGTAACATCCACCAGCCCGCCACACACGAATATGGTTGGCGAGTCTCTGGAAACCCTTGCTTTCGCAAGGTCGATGTGTGCAAAAGAAGAAAAGGGGTGATTGTCTTTGAAAAGGTCCATCTTCACCAATCATGTTGGTCCTTTACCTTAAAGGGGCGCTGGAGGCGCTACAGGCTCCGCATAGGAGACTGTAGCGCCTCCAGCGCACCTAAATGCCTCCAATAATTCAGGGTCCGGCTATCCACCAGACACAACTCGCTTGTACGAGCACGCGTAAAGGATGGGGAGATCGTAAAACTTTTGAAGCCCGACATCAACGACATGATCGTTGATTTGTCTACATGACGTCTACATGAGATAAAGGAGCGGACTTTGAGCATAGCCATTAAATCATAAAACTATGATTTTATTGGTGCTCCGGGCCGGAATCGAACCGGCACGACCTAACGGTCGAGAGATTTTAAGTCTCTTGTGTCTACCAATTTCACCACCGGAGCATTCGGGGGAGGTTTTGACGGGCAGAATTGTATAAGTCTGCGTGGGGTAACGCAATTCGGATTCTGCCCGCACTATCAGGCTGCCGGGCTGGTCTCTAGCGGGTTGATCGCCCTGCCCTTGTAGATGTATCCCGCGATTTTCGGTGCCTTGGGGATGTAGAGGTTTTCCAGTTCCTGGATTTCAAAGCCGGCGTGACGGATCAGGTCTGCGATGTGTCGGTTCAGGTGGCAGCCGCCGGCCAGCTTTTTCCAGCCCGGGGTAATGCGGTTTTGCCATTTCCTCGTGTCATCGTGGGGCGATTCGCCGTGTTCGAGGAACAGGAGTTCACCGCCGGGTTTGAGCACTCGGCGCATCTGTTGAAGGGCGGCGTTCCAGTCGGGGATCGTGCACAGAGTGAAGGTCAGCAGAACGGTGTCCACGGAGTTGTCGTCCAGAGGGATTTTCTCCCCGGGCAGATCCAGCCATTCAACCTTTATTGGGGTTTTGGCGAGGTTGGGCTGGGCCTTTCTACGCATGCCTTCTGAGGGCTCCAGGCCGTACACCATATCGACGTTATTGGCGTTGTAGAACTCCATATTGATGGCCGAGCCCATACCCACTTCCAGAACCACACCTTTGGCATGGGGAACCACCTGGCTACGAAGTTTCATCACCTGGCCCATTGAGCAAGCCCGGTCTATGATGTGAGGCAGTATTCTGTCTTCGTAAAAGCTCATCGGCATCACCATAATTGTTTTAAATCAAGGGTGCGACAATCGGCCCTATCGAAACTGCTAGCTTATTTAGTAGCATAGTAACCATCTGCCGGTAATAACAGTATAACAATCAGAGCTAAGGCAGCGGCTGAACGGGTTCGCTGGGCCCGTTTGTTATGATGTGATCGTTACCGGAGGGTTCCCATGGAACTTGATCCTCTCATCCTATCGCGAATCCAGTTCGCGTTCGTGGTGTCATTTCACGCCATTTTTCCGGTGTTTACCATCGGCCTCGCTTCCTACATCGCGGTACTCGAGGGCCTGGCCTTCAAAACCGAGAATCCGTTGTGGGTGAAGCTCTCTGCCTTCTGGACCAAGGTGTTTGCCGTGGTTTTCGGCATGGGGGTGGTGTCGGGCATCGTGATGTCGTTCCAGTTCGGAACCAACTGGAGCAACTTCGCCCAGGCTTCCGCCAACTTTCTTGGCCCCATCCTGAGTTACGAGGTGGTCACGGCGTTCTTCCTTGAGGCGGCGTTCCTCGGCGTGCTCCTGTTCGGTCGCGACAAGGTGCCCGCTGGTGTTCACCTGTTTGCCGCTATCATGGTTGCCACCGGCACCTTCATTTCGTCGTTCTGGATTCTCTCGGCGAACAGCTGGATGCAGACTCCGGCCGGCACCGAACTTCGCGACGGCGTGTTCTACGTGACTTCCTGGAGCGAGGCGATCTTCAATCCCTCATTCCCCTATCGCTTCGCCCACATGGCATTGGCTTCTTTCCTTACCGGTGGCTTTGTTGTGGCCGGCGTGAGCGCCTGGTACCTGCTGCGCGGTCGCGAGGTTGAGGCCAACAAGAAAGCACTGTCCATGTGCCTTTGGCTGTTGCTGTTCATTGCGCCTGCCCAGGCAGTCCTGGGGGATTTCCACGGCCTGAACACTCTGGAGCATCAGCCGGCCAAGGTGTCAGCGATGGAAGGCAACTGGGAAACTTCCCGCAATGTGCCTCTGTTGTTGTTTGCCATTCCCGATCAGGAAAACCAGCGCAACCTGTTTGAGATTGGCATTCCCAGCCTGGCCAGTTTCATTCTCACCCATGAATGGGACGGCGAGGTTCCGGGCCTGAACGAAGTGGCTGTTGAAGAGCAGCCGCCCGTCGCGATCGTGTTCTGGTCCTTCCGGATCATGGTGGGTATTGGCTTGCTGATGATCGCCTTCGCAGTCACCGGCCTGGTTTTGAGGGCCGGAGGACGGTACTGGCGCACCAGCTGGTTCCTGCAGGGTATGCGCTTTATGAGCATTGCCCCCTTCTTTGCGGTGCTGACAGGCTGGTTCGTGACCGAAACAGGCCGGGCACCCTGGCTGGTGTACGGCCAGATGACCCAGGCCGAGGCATTGACTCCCTCACTGACGGGCGGCATGGCATTGTTCACACTCATCGGCTATATCGTTGTGTACGCTCTGGTGTTCTCTGCCGGCGTGTATTACCTGATGCGCGTGCTTTATGTCGGTCTCGAAGACCACGATGAAGACGAGCACGAGGCCGAACGGCCGAAGCGTCCGTTCTCCGCCGCACACGTGCCTTTCGAAATTGACCACAATTCTGACGATACTGTTGGTACTGCCAAGCCCGTCAACCAGGGAGGTCACTGATTATGGAACTGTTTGATCTGCCTCTTATCTGGGCATTCATTATCGGCTTCGGCATCATCATGTATGTGCTGATGGACGGGTTCGACCTGGGCGTGGGCATTCTCTTCCCCTTTGCTCCGAACGAGGAAGCCCGCGACACCATGATGAATTCGGTGGCCCCGGTGTGGGACGGCAATGAAACCTGGCTGGTGCTCGGTGGCGCCGGTCTTCTGGCCGCCTTCCCCATGGTGTATTCCATCTTCCTGCCGGCACTCTATATCGGTGTATTCCTGCTATTGGCCGGGCTAATTTTCCGGGGCGTGGCCTTTGAGTTCCGGTTCAAGGCCCGTACGTCACGTTATCTCTGGAACTGGGCGTTTGCCGGCGGCTCCACAGTTGCATCCTTTGCCCAGGGCGCCGTGGTCGGGGCCTATATCCAGGGCTTTGAAACCGCCAATGGCGTCTATGTTGGCGGCGCGCTGGACTGGCTGACGCCGTTCACCGTGCTCACGGGTCTGGGTATGCTGGCCGGCTATGCCCTGCTGGGTTCCACCTGGCTGATCATGAAAACCGAGGGGAATCTGCAGCAGTGGGCCTACAAGATCACCCTGCCCTTGCTCCTCGCGGTGTTGGTGGTCTTTGGCATCATCGGCGTCTGGACGCCCTTCGTGGATGAAATGGTGCGTGAGCGCTGGTTCTCTAACCTGAGCATTATCTGGATTCTGCCGGTTCTTACACTGCTGTGCGCTATCCAGATTTATCGTTCAGTGCGTGATCGCCGGGACGGCATGCCGTTCGTGGCCACCATGGGGCTGTTCATCACCACCTATCTGGGCCTGGTTGTCAGCCGCTGGCCTTATGTAGTACCGCCGGAATATACCCTCTGGGAAGCGGCGTCTGCCTACGAATCCCAGCTGTTCCTGTTGTTGGGCCTGTTGTTCGTGATCCCGATTGTTCTGGCTTACACGGCCTGGACCTATTGGGTCTTCCGCGGCAAGGTGCGCGCCGGCGAGGGATACCACTGAGTGGCGGAGCCACTGGCCGATGATGGCGGGGGAGGTTCCCCCGCCACTGACCAGAAAGCCGTCAAAGGCTGGCTCGCGCAGCTTGCCCTCGGCAATCGCCTCTGGATCCGCAGTGCTGTTGCTGCGGGCACAGTGGCCGGTATAGCGACCATCATCCAGATGGTTTTGTTGGCCCGGATAATTCATCTGGGCGTGATTGACGAGGTCCCTATCGCGGACCTCACTCCACTCTTCCTTGGGCTCATTCTCGCACTGGTGGTTCGGGCACTTGGCCAGGGCTTTCAGACGCGTTTTGCTGCCCGTTGCAGCGAACAGGTACGGCGGGATGCCAGGCGTCAGCTACACAAACACTGGCAGGCCACCGGCCCGGTAGAGCTGGGCCAATCCTCCGCAGGCACCCTTGCCCGGGAATGGATTGACCACGTGGAAGCACTGCACGGTTATTTCGCCCGTTTTCTGCCGCAAATGTCGCTGTCGATGATCGTGCCCCTGCTGATCCTCGTTCTCGTGTTCTGGCTGGACTGGCTGGCCGGTATTTTCCTGCTGTTGTCTGCCCCTCTGATTCCTCTGTTCATGGCGCTGGTGGGCATGGGCGCGGAAAAACTAAACCAACAGCACTTCGAGACCATCAGCCGGCTATCCGGACAGTTTCTGGACAAGGTGCGCGGGCTAACCACCCTCCAGTTGTTTGGCCAGACGACGGGTGCTGCAGAACTCATTCGCAAACGGTCCGATCACTATCGGCGCGTTACCATGAAAACGCTGCGGATCGCGTTTCTCTCGTCCGCGGTCCTGGAGTTCTTTGCCTCAGTGGCCATTGCCGTTATCGCCATTTACATCGGTTTTGGTTTGCTGGGCTACATCACCTATGGCCCGTCCGAAGATCTCACGCTGTTTTCCGGGCTTCTGATTCTGTTGCTGGCCCCGGAGTTCTTCCAGCCCTTACGGACGCTGTCACAGCATTATCATGATCGCGCAGCGGCTATGGGTGCGGGCACAGAAATTCTTGAACGGCTTGGTTCGCCAGCGCACTTCGACACGTCTACAGATGGCAACCCGGTAGCAGGGGCGGATGATCGCATTGAGTTGCGGTCCGTCAGTAAACGCTTTCGGTCGGATCAGCCCGTGATTCAGGATCTGTCGCTGACCATCCAAAAAGGCGAAGTAATTTCCCTCACCGGCCCCTCGGGTGGCGGCAAGTCCACCCTGCTGCATCTGCTGGCCGGTTTTATGGCACCGGATACCGGCGAGCTCCACCTGTTTGGCGAATCAGCGGGAAGTTTCCGGTTCGGCTGGCTGGGGCAGAAAGGCTTCCTGGTTCAGGGTACCTGGGCCGATAACCTCAGGCTGACTACGCCAGATGCCTCCGATATTGCCATTGAAACCGCCCTGCGCAACGTCGGCCTTGGTTCCCTGCTGGATAGCCGGCAACAGGGTATCTATAGCCCGGTATCCGAGGAAGGTCAGGGGCTCTCCGGCGGACAGGCACGGCGGCTGAGCCTGGCACGTATTTTCCTGGCGGATTATGACCTGATTCTGCTGGATGAACCTACCGCGGGCCTCGACAGCGACAGTGAGGTGTTTGTGCTGGAGGCGCTGCACAAACTGGCGGTAGCCGGCAAGACCCTGATCTTCTCCACCCATCACCAGGCGTTGCTCACACTGGCAAACCGGGTTCTGCTGGTCTCCGGCGGGGAGGTTCGCGATGCGTGAGCTGAAACCATGGCTGGAGCTGATCTTAAAGCGGCCCGGACGCCTGGTGGTGGGTGGCTTTCTGATTCTCGCTACCCTGCTCTCCGGCATTGCGCTGTTGGCTGTGTCTGGCTGGTTCCTTACCAAAACGGCGCTGGTGGGATTGCTCCTGGCTGCCGGGGTGGCGGCCACGATCAACCTTTACGTGCCCGGTGGCGCTATCCGGTTTTTCGCTGTTTCCCGAACAGTGTTCCGGTATCTGGAACGGGTATATAACCACGATACGGTTCTGAGACTGCTTACAGATATTCGCGTGAACCTGTTCTCTCGGCTGTCCCGCGCCACGCGCGTACGCCGGGGAGAGCTGAGTGGCGCCCAGTGGCTCTCGCGCCTGACCAGCGATGTCGATGCCCTCGATACCCTGTACCTCCGGTTGATCGCGCCTACGGCTCTGGCTGGCCTGGTAACCCTCCTGGTGGTGGTGCTGGCAGCCATTCTTTTTGATGTTGGAACCGCTGTACTGGTGGGCCTGTTTCTTGTGATTGCCCTGGCGGTCGCAACGGTTGGTGTTTACCTCAGGACCTGGCAACTCGCGGCCCGGCAAAGCGACCGACAGGAAGAATTGCGAACGGCGGTCATTGAACATATTGAAGGTTTCTCCGAACTAACTGCTGCCGGTCGCACTGGCAAACATGCTGCCTGGCTTATGCGGCAGGCCCATCAGGTAACCTCAGAGCAGGCAAAAATGGATACCCGCGTCGGCTGGCACCTGGCGGGAACCCATCTGCTGGTAAATCTCTCTGCGGTCCTGGCGCTCTGGGCGGGTTTTGCCCTGTTCCAGGCGGGCACGCTATCCGGGCCTGTGCTTGTTTTACTGCCCATTGCTCTGCTCGGACTGGCTGAGGTCTATGCCATGCTGCCTGATGCCTTTGGCAAGCTCGGAGCCACCATCGCTTCCGCGGCGCGGCTGAACCGCGATTGCCGCGAAGAGGAACGGCAAGCTGTCAACGAAAAGCAAGGATTACCGCCGAAAACCGCCCTTCTTGCAGACAATATTGCGGTGAAGCACGCCGGTTACGCGCCGCTGTTCACGCGCTTCAATCTTGAGATTGAGGATGGCAAGCGCATCGGTATTCTGGGCCACTCCGGCAGTGGAAAGTCTTCACTCGCCGATGTGCTCGCAGGCCTTTTGCCGGTTGCTCAGGGAAGCCTGGCGCGGAGGGATTGCGTTTACCTGACCCAGAAAACCGTGCTATTTGAAGACACGTTGCGGGCCAACTTGTTACTGGGCTCTCCGGAGGCTTCGGAGACGGAACTCTGGAGCATGCTGGAGCAGATGGAACTGGCTGAGCGCTTCGCTACCGAACCGGATCAACTCGATACCTGGCTGGGCAGCGCCGGAAGCAGACTCTCAGGCGGCGAGGCAAGAAGAGTGGCACTGGCGCGGGTGTTACTGAATCCAGCTCCCCTGGTAATACTGGATGAGCCGTTTACCGGCCTGGATGCCGAAACCCGGGGGCGGGTGTCAAAACGGATGGAAACACTTCTGGAAGGAAAAACCGTGATCAGTCTGGCACACGGGTCGGACGCCCTGCCGGGCACCGACCGTGTGATTTACCTGAGCGGTTAGCGGGTTTCGAGTACTTCGAAGGTCAGGCCTGCCTTGCTGGTGAGCCGGTCCATCAGCTTGCCATCCAGCAAGGAGGCCGGCGTCCAGAACCCGCCCGGCTGATCCGCCGGAATATCGAACGCCAGGCACATGCCTGCCTCGCCCAACATTTTGCCGGTGGAGCCATAGCCCGGATCCCGATCGCCAGTCACCTTGGTGATGATGGTTTTGCCATCCTCTGTTCGACCAACGAAACGAAGATCATAGAACCCGGCTTCCTGGGCTTCAGGGCTCGGTCCTTCACCGGGCTGTGGCACAAACTTTTCCACCAGCCAGCGGGTCGGTTTGATGGCCGAGGCCATCAAGAATGCCCCCAGGCCACCGGTGACGGCATAGGCTGCCAGACGTCCCTTGGTACCACGACCGGTCATCATGGCCTCGTCGTAGGTGAACTCCTTGCCATAGCGCGCGTTCTGCATAGCGTTGGAACGGTGTACCACCCGGGTGTTGATCGCTGCCATTACGAAAGGCGCAAGCCAGGCGTTAAAGGTCTTGTCGAACTCCGCGCCTTTAAGGCTGGGCTGACGGGTCTTGGAGCGATGCTCCGGCGGGCAGATGGAGAACGGATTGGCCATTTGTTTCCGAAGTTTTGGATCGGCCGACGCTTCCTTCACCGCGTTCATCAGGGAGGCAACGGTGCCGCCTGAGAATTCGCCTTTGGCGGTTTTAACCCGCATGCGGACATCCCGGCATGGTTCGCCGAAGGTCTGCTCTGCCTGGTTCTGCAGGAACCAGACGCCCATATCAGACGGAATCGAGTCAAATCCACAGCAGTGAACAATGCGCGCACCGGACGCTTTCGCTTCCTCCTCGTAGCGCTGCACCATCTTGCCAATCCACTGTACTTCACCGGTCAGATCGCAGTAGTCGGTGCCGCTGCGCACGCAGGCCTGGACCAGCGGCTCGCCATAAAGGGCATAGGGGCCGACGGTGGAAATGATTACCCGGGTCTGCTCACACATGGATTTCAGCGCCGCTTCATCCGATGCGTCGGCCAGAATCACGGGCAGGTCTTTGCCGTTGTCGCCAAGCTCGCTCTTGAGCGCGTTGAGCTTACTCTCGGAGCGCCCGGCAATCGCCCATTTTACCGATTTGCCCACGCCATAGGTTTCGAGCAAGTAACGGGTAAGAATCTGGCCGACGAAACTGGTGGCACCGAACACCACCAGATCATGGGCCGTTTCAGCGGATTTGGTCATTGCTCTTCCTTAGTCAGCTGCATTGCAAACAAGTTGATAGAGAGTTGATTAGGTAATGGTTCGGAGTTTAGCGAACTCCGACAGGCGCTTTCGCACCCATCAGGCGCATGAATACCGCCACGCCCAGGCCCCAGAAACCGTTGAGAAGAAGTCCGCCTACCCAGGTCTGGGCAGAAACATCGAGCCCTTTCAGGGGAAAGACCACCAGCATGGCGACTGCCGTAGGACCTACTGCCCCTACAATGACATGCCCCAGCCAGAACTTCACCCCCGCCAGGCGGCCGAGAATCAGCCAGAGCAACATGCCCCACAGGCCACCGAAGAACGCCAGTGACACTACCTGGGGAACGCCGAACGGCGGTACCGGTGACAGGTTAAACGGTGCTGCGGGTACAATTCCGCCAAGCCAGAACAGTGCGAAAAGGCCCTGATGAAACACCAGGGTCGCGAGAAAACCACTTGCAAACGCTTTGAACCAGACCATGAACAATCCTCTGTTGGTATAAATAGTTGGCCTTAACTCGTTGATTCTGCGTAGCTCATTACACAACTGCAACCGATATTAACAGTTTTGAGCGCTCGTTCTACTTTCCTGGCCGCACATGGGAATCCGTCGTCACGGCCAATCGTTTGTCATACATGATCGTGCACACTGCAAGGCAGTGCACAAAACGATTTCCGGAGGTTCGAATTGATCACCTTTTTGATGGCATTGAGCATCCTGCTTGTCCTGTTCAGTGGCTTTGTCTGCTGGCAGGTTTTTGAACAGCGTAAAGTGATCGCCCGAATGATGGAGAACGACGATATCGCAGATTCCGAGCAGGAACCGGAGCTGGTTATTACGCTGCGGGTGCTGAATCCGATTGCCCTGGCGAAGCGGGAATCACGCTCTGCCAGGGTGCTGGCCGATAAACTCCCCGTCATGGTGCGCAAGATGGTGTATCAGGAAGTGATGAAAGAGCTCGAAGAAGAGATGTCGGAGCGTGAAATCGATGTGGACATGCAGATCGAGTATCGATGATCACGACGTTTGGGATATTCAAGATGCTTGATGGAAGCGCATTGTCATGATCACCAGCGTAATCGTAATCCTGTTACTGCTTCTGGCCTTCAGCGGGTTCTGCATTGCCTACTGGCAGCTGCTGCTCTGCCGCCGTGAAGCCCGGATTCTCAATTCCCATCGGGTGGCGGCACACAGCGCCATCCAGAAGAGCAGAATGGACCTTCTTGAGGTTCGGAACCGGGCCCGGCTGCTGGAGGACTCCGTTTCCGGCGGTGCCAGTGCGGTGGAGAAGCTTCACAAGGCGATCTCCAACACCACATTCGGGCTGATTGATCTGTTCTCGAAGGATGAAGAATTCCGGCAGACGGCCCGTAAAGCACGGGCCACCCATGACCAGACCAGTCAGCAGATCTATCGAACCGTGCGCACCACCAACAAGGCGCTCCACATCCTCGCGGACACCCTGATCATCGGCAAGGCCGAAAAACGGCTCGCTTCACGCAAAGGACAAAAGCCCCCCGGCTCAGACGACGGTCAGTGAGTTCCCGGCTCAGAGCTTTTCGAAACGCTTCAGAGTCGCTTCGACAGTCACCTCCAGTGACTCAAGGGCCGCAGCCCTCTCCAGGCCCTCGGCACTGGCGCGGTAAAGGTGTGGGGTCATGGCCAGCAGATCGGCAATGCTGGCCTGGTCCGGGAGGGTCAGCGGGAACCGTACCACGGTTGAATCCAGTTGCCGGAAGCCCTCCGGGGCCGCGCTCTCAGAATCTCCGGGGGGCTTCACTTCCGGGTAGATGACTTCTCGCAGTTCCCGCAGATGGTACGCACCGGCATCCACCTGGATAACCTGGCCGCCGGGCTTGAGCACCCGGGCGAATTCGCTGTAAACCGGAAAACCAAACAGGCAAAGCACCAGATCCAACGATTCCGGCAGAACAGGCAGGTTTGCGTTACTGCCAACCACCCATCGAGTCTGCTTATCCTGTTTAGCCGCTGCCAGGACCGCCCATTTGGAAATATCAACGCCAATCAGGGCAAGGCCTATGTTGCCGGCCATGGCCGAAAGGTGGCGAAGGTAATAGCCCTCTCCGGAACCGGCGTCCAGTACCGAGCCAATCCCGTCACCGGGCAGCGCCTTCAGCGCAAGATCGCTCACGGTCTCGGCGATCTGTGTGTAAAAGCCGGCGTTCAGGAACCGCTGTCTGGCTGCGACCATTTCCTTGCTGTCACCCGGGTCCAGGGTGCGTTTCTTCTGGACCGGCAGCAGATGCACATAGCCCTGCCGGGCAACATCGAAGCTGTGGCCATTCTCGCACCGCCAGGTTTTTTCGCTGGGCGCGAGCGGGCAGCCATCCAGTGGGCAGGCTAACGCGTCAAAAGGCATCGTGGTCATGGTTCGTGTATCCGCTTCAACAGTCGGGGCCGGGTATCATGGCAGGTATTTTGGTTTCACCCAAAAGAAAAAGGCACCCGAAGGTGCCTTTTTTCAAGCATGACAGAAAGTTACATAACTTTCTTCAGCTCTTCCTCAAGTTGCGGAACTGCTTCGAACAGGTCCGCTACCAGGCCGTAATCGGCAACCTGGAAGATCGGCGCTTCTTCGTCCTTGTTGATCGCAACGATCACCTTGGAGTCAGACATACCGGCCAGATGCTGGATGGCACCGGAAATACCCACAGCGATGTACAGCTGCGGAGCAACAATCTTACCGGTCTGGCCAACCTGCATGTCGTTCGGCACGAAACCGGCATCGACAGCAGCACGGGATGCGCCAACCGCAGCACCCATCAGATCGGCTACCTGCTCCAGCATCTTAAAGTTGTCACCGTTCTGCATGCCGCGACCACCGGAAACCACGATACCGGCGCTTGCCAGATCAGGGCGGTCGGACTTGGCCAGCTCTTCGCTAACGAACTGGGACAGGCCAGCGTCTTTTACAACGTCCAGCTGTTCAACGGCAGCGGAGCCACCTTCAGCAGCAACCGGGTCGAACGCAGTCGGACGAACAGTAACGACTTTGATGCTGTCACTGGATTTTACAGTGGCAATGGCGTTACCAGCGTAGATCGGGCGAACGAAGGTGTCTTCGGACTCCACGCGCATGATGTCGGAAACCTGGGCAACGTCCAGCAGCGCAGCAACGCGCGGCATGAAGTCTTTGCCCACGGTGCCAGCGGCGGCGAGAATATGGCTGTAGCCCTTGCCTACTTCGGCAACCAGCTCACCCAGGTTTTCGCCCAGGAAGTGACCATAAGCAGCGTTGTCGGCAACCAGCACCTTGTTAACGCCTTCGGCCTTCGCAGCTGCTTCAGCAACGGCACCACAGTTCTCACCGGCAACCAGTACGTCGATGTCTCCGCCGATGGCCTTGGCAGCCGCTACAACATTCAGGGTAGCCTGTTTCAGGCTGCTGTTGTCATGTTCAGCAATTACAAGGATGCTCATTTAGATCACCTTCGCTTCGTTCTTCAGTTTATCGACCAGCTCGGCAACGTCGGCCACTTTCACACCCGCCTGACGGGAAGCAGGCGCTTCAACCTTCAGGGTGGAAAGGCGCGGAGCGATGTCGACACCCAGATCAGCCGGGCTCATGTTGTCCAGCGGCTTCTTCTTCGCCTTCATGATGTTCGGCAGAGAAGCGTAGCGCGGCTCGTTCAGACGCAGGTCGGAAGTGACAACCGCAGGCAGGTTCAGAGCAACGGTCATCAGACCACCGTCTACCTCGCGGGTTACGTTAACCTTGTCGCCCTCAACAACCACTTCGGAAGCGAAAGTACCCTGACCCATGCCGGTCAGCGCGGCCAGCATCTGGCCAGTCTGGTTGTTATCGGAATCGATGGACTGCTTGCCAAGAATGACCAGCTTCGGCTCTTCTTTCTCAACAACAGCCTTGAGCAGCTTGGCCGCTTCGAGAGACTGAACCTCCTCGTCCGTTTCGACGTGGATACCACGGTCAGCACCCAGCGCCAGCGCAGTACGAATCTGCTCCTGGGAGGCTTTCGGGCCAATGGATACCACCACGATTTCACTGGCAACACCCTTCTCTTTCAGGCGAACGGCTTCTTCTACCGCGATTTCGCAGAACGGGTTCATTGCCATCTTGACGTTGGCGAGGTCAACACCGGTGTTGTCCGGCTTGACGCGCACCTTTACGTTGTAGTCGATTACTCGTTTTACAGCGACCAGAACCTTCATAGATTCCTCGTTCTTCTACGATGGGTTTATGACTTGCAGTCCTCGCGCAGAGCCTGCCGAAATTCAATGCGCACTAATAATGGAGGCAACACACGGCAGAATCAATAGCCTCAAACGACGCGCCAGGACTGAACTTTCAGCCAATTCCCCGGTATTGACCGGGGACGGCAATGAGACGATACTAGATTTCGACTCAAAACACACGATGTTTCAGTGTGCTCTTACAATGCCAAAGGACAGGGCGAATTTCAAACAAACGTTTGTTTGATTCTTCAAATACGGTATCCTTTTGGTTATGCAAGTCGGGACAAACGGCTTGGGGCAGTCGTCTATAGGCACTTTTACCGGTATGATGGCGGCCCAGAATAATTGGCCTGCGGGCACATAATATCCATTAAAGATGTTTGAGGAGACCAACGTGGAACGCGAATCGATGGAATTTGATGTTCTGATCGTCGGCGGCGGCCCGGCGGGCCTGTCGGCAGCGTGCCGTGTCATGCAACTGGCACAGGAAGCTGGCGAGGAACTCACCGTATGCGTTGTAGAGAAAGGTTCTGAGATCGGCGCCCACATTCTGGCCGGTACCGTATTCGAGCCCACTGCCCTCAACGAACTCTTCCCGGACTGGAAAGAGAAAGGCGCTCCGCTCAACACGCCCGTTACCCGGGACGACATTTTCCTGCTGAAGAACCAGGACAGCGCCACCAAGATCCCGAATGCGTTTGTGCCCAAGAACATGCACAACCATGGCAACTACATTATCAGCCTGGGTAACCTGTGCCGCTGGCTCGCCGAACAGGCCGAACAGCTTGGCGTTGAGGTGTATCCCGGCTTTGCCGCGTCCGAAACCATCATTGAAGACGGTCAGGTAAAAGGCATCATTACCGGCGATATGGGCGTGGCCCGCGACGGTTCCGAAAAAGACGGCTACATGCCCGGCATGGAACTGCGCGCGAACTACACCCTGTTCACCGAGGGCTGCCGCGGTCACCTGGGCAAGCGCCTGATCAACGAGTTCAAGCTTGATGAAGGCAAAGACCCGCAGCACTACGGTATCGGTATCAAGGAACTGTGGGATATTGATCCGGCCAAACACGAGCCGGGCCTCGTAGTTCATACCACCGGCTGGCCCCTGAAAGAAACTGGCTCCACCGGTGGCTCTTTCCTGTATCACCTCGAGAATGGCCAGGTATATGTGGGCTTGATCACCGATCTGTCTTACAGCAACCCGCATCTGAGCCCGTTTGAGGAATTTCAGCGGCTGAAGCTGCATCCGGAAATCAAGAAACACCTGGAAGGCGGCAAGCGCGTTTCCTACGGCGCCCGTGCAATTACCAAGGGTGGCTACAACGCTCTGCCCAAGATGAGCTTCCCGGGTGGTCTCCTGCTGGGCTGTGACGCGGGCACGCTGAACGGTTCCAAGATCAAGGGCTCCCACACCGCCATGAAGTCCGGCATGTTGGGCGCCGAGGCAGTTTTCGAAGCGCTGAAGGACGGCAAGAGCGGCGAAGAGATCAGCAGCTTCCAGAAGAAATTTGAAGACAGCTGGCTGTTCAAGGAGCTATACGCAGAGCGTAACTTCGGCCCGGCGATGCACAAGTTCGGCAATATAGTCGGTGGCGCCATCGCCTACTTTGAGCAGAACATCCTGCGCGGCAGCCTGCCGATTACCTTCCACGATACCACTCCGGATTATGCCACCATGAAGCCGGCAGCCGAGTGCAAGAAGGTGACCTATCCCAAGCCGGATAACACCCTGACCTTCGATCGTCTGTCCTCGGTGTTCATTTCAAACACCAACCACGAGGAAGATCAGCCGGTTCACCTTAAACTGACCGATCCGGAACTTCCGATCCGCGACAACCTGCCTAAATACGATGAGCCTGCGCAGCGCTACTGCCCGGCTGGTGTTTATGAAGTTGTCGAGAAAGACGATGGCGGCGGAAAGCGCTTCCAGATCAACGCCCAGAACTGTGTTCACTGCAAGACCTGCGACATCAAGGATCCTGCACAGAACATTAACTGGGTAACTCCGGAAGGGGGCGGTGGCCCGAATTATCCGAACATGTAAGTCCGGATTCCGGTAGAAAACGGCCCCTCGCGGGCCGTTTTTTTTGGCATAAAAAAACGGCTCCCGAGGGAACCGTTTTTCGTTGCGTTTCAGAAAAGCTTAGTGAGCGTGGCCGTGCTCTTGCTCTTCGTCAGTCGCGTCGCGAGCTTCTACCACTTCTACGTCGAAGTGCAGAGTCTGGCCAGCGAGCGGATGGTTGGCGTCGATGGTGACGGTTTCGTCGCCAACTTCTACCACACGAACGACCTGGGGGCCGCCCGGGGTCTGCGCCTGGAACTGCATGCCCGGCTCGATGGTATCGACGCCTTCAAATGCAGAACGCGGAACCGGCTGGATCAGCTCTTCGTTAACTTCGCCGTAGCCTTCAGCAGGTTCTACAGAAACCTTAACCTGATCGCCTGCGTTCTTTTCGTTCAGTGCACTTTCCAGTCCACCGATAATGTTCTGTGCACCTTCCAGGTAAGACAGAGGCTCACGACCTTCTACACGGGAGGAATCAAGCTGCTCTCCCTGATCGTTGGTGAGCGTGTAATGGATGGTGACAACACGAGGTTGGGCCATGTGATCTCCTTGCGTGTCCGCAATGACTGTTTAATTGATTTAGGCAATCGAAAGTGATCGTGAACAGCCAGACTGAACAGAGGGACTAACGACCACCGGGCCTCGTTAGAGAGCCAGGCTCATAACAAGTATGAAAACACAGTTTAACAACTGAGCTAATGCGTTTTCTACCGTAATTCTGGGGCCGTGGTACGGGTTTTCAACCACCCTGCCCGATTTTGTAGAAAATTCCGTGGCTGAATACCCCAAGAACCGGGTGTCCGTCTTCATTCCGTTCCACAACATGCTCCGCCAGGTCGTAATAGGCTGCGGTTACCAGTCGCGCTTCGACCCCATGGCGAACCTTTACCACGGGTCTTGGCTCATCGGAGCCCGGATAGGTAGTCACTTCCAGTGGATGGTCCTGGCCAATCTCGAGGGTTTCGCCGACATTGGTGGTCAGGGAAATGACCTGACGGTCGCTCTCTCCAGTCACGGTCAGGGAATGGGCGAGCAACGGCGCATCCTCGACTTGGATGCGCCACTTTTCAACGGGCGTCACCAGGTAGTATTCGCCGTCGCTTTCCCGGCGGAGAATGGTGGAAAACAGACGTACAATCGCTTCTCGAGCCAGCGGCTCGCCTTTGAAGATCCACTGACCATCGCGGCTGATGCGAAGATCCATATCCCCGGAAAGCTCGGGGTCCCACTGATCAATGGGTGGATTCCCGGCCTTCTTCACGGTTTCCTCCACCTGCTTTGCAAGATTATCCGGATTCATGCTCATAACGGTGGCTCCCGGCCATCTGAATTACAACCCGCGCATCCACTCCGCGCGCAACGGTGCTGCACCGGGGTTGGTAATGGCGAGGTTTACCTGGTCCAGCATTTTCTGCTTGTCACGGCCCAGCGTGCCTTTCAGCACGAGGTAATTTGAAGCGTGATCACTGCGGAAGATGGTCTTATCCAGCTCAAGATGCTCCAGGAAGAGGCGTATCTCTTCAAAGAGCCCTTTTTGGGACAGCGGCACGAAATCGTCTCCGAAGCCCTCCCGGAAACGTTCTTCTCCCTGTGGGAAACTGACCACGAGGGTGGAAAGATAATCCGGCTGTGTCTCGTTGCAGAGCGTTGCGGTATTGATCGCGTGCTGGCGCGAAAGGTTTTCTCCGCCCAGCCCATTCAGCACCATGACAGAGCTCGTAAGACCCGCCTCACGGATTTTCAGCAGTGCCGAGCGGGTGGATTCCCAGGTTTCGCCCTTGTTGACCCGGCGCAGGATTTCATCATCGCCGGATTCCATACCGACATAGAGAATTTCAAGGCCTGCATCCTTCAGTTGAGCCAGTTCTTCTACGGTCTTTTTCGCGAGGTTGCGGGGCAGACAGTAGCTGGAAACCCGCTGAAGATCCGGAAAAACCTCCCTGAGCTGACCCAGTATTTCCAACAGGCGACGGGTCGGCAATACCATGGCATCACCGTCTGCAAGAAAAACTCGGCGCACGCCACCCAGGCTGCGAGCCGCATTACGGATGTCCTGGAGCACATCTTCAGGCTTGCGGGCCCGGAATTTCTTTTGCGGCTGCGTATACATCTCGCAAAACGTGCACTTGTTCCAGGAGCAGCCGTTGGTGACCGGCAGGATCAGTGACTTGGCTTCACTGGGAGGCCGGAAGACCGGCTCCACGTAGTCGATTGGAAAGCTGTACATAGTCGGGCTCGGATTTGAGGATTCAGAAATTACTTACTGGCGATATCAGGGCAGAAACTGGGCTTTCAAGTCAGCGCAACCGGGACCGACTACTGGCATATCCAGCATGACGGCCTGGGAGGTCATGAACGGAATGCCCCGGCGGTGTGCGTCAACCAGAAGCGTGGCAAGCCCTCCCACCAGGGGCATGTGGGAAACGATCAACAGGGGTGATTCGTGATGCTCAATCAATGCATCAAGGCAGGCTGCCGGGTCGTCGTCCGGAGTGATAAACATCTTTTCTTCAACGGGACAATTGAGAATTTCGGAAACGATCACCGCCGTTTGCCTGGCCCGCACATAGGGGCTGCTCCAGACCAGCTTCGGTCGCCAGGGCGACTCCGCGATGCGAGCGGCAACCTCAGCCACGCCAAGCCGGCCGGCCTCTGTCAGTTCACGTTCCTGATCCAGCGTATGCCAGCCAGCTTCCCCATGGCGCATGATGAGCAGTTGCAAGGGCTCTCTCCTTTCCGGCCTGGTCCCGGTTCAGCGGGCCTGTTACTGGCTGATGGTCCGCGGCAGTATAAATTCTACGTCGGAATTCTGGACCGACATCATGAGGCTATTGATGACCGCCTTGATTGAAGCGTTGTCATAGAGGATCTCGTAAAGCCCACGAACCAGTGGCATGTAGATCCCGATGGCCTCGGCTTTCTGCTTGACGAGCTTCAGGGTATAGATACCTTCGGCCACCTGCCCGAGCTCCGCCACGGCATCGTCCAGTTTCTGGCCCTGGCCAACGGCATAACCCACTCGAAAGTTCCGGCTCTTGGATGAGGTGCAGGTCACGATCAGATCACCGACACCCGCCAGCCCCATGAATGTCATTGGGTTGGCGCCGAGGCTGACGGCAAACCGGCTCATCTCTGCAAGACCGCGGGTAATCAGCATGGCCTTGGCGTTCTCACCCATTTCCAGGGCGGAGGCAAGACCCGCAACAATCGCATAGATGTTCTTCAGTGCCCCGGCGAGTTCCACGCCATACACATCCACGTTCGCGTAAACGCGAAAATACTCGCACCCAAGGAGGTCCTGAACCGAGCGGCGTACATCCGGATCCTTGGCGGCAATAACAGTGGCGGTCAGATCCCGGTTTACGATTTCACCAGCCAGGTTGGGGCCACTGAGCACACCAGTACGACAACGAGGGATCTCTTCCTGCAGAATCTCGCTCATCAGTTTGAAGCCGTGCTCTTCAATCCCCTTGGTGAGGCTGATGACAATTTGCTCGTCGCGGAATTTGTCGCTGTTCTCGCGGATAACGGCCCGAAAGGCTTTGCTCGGAATGGCAACAAAGACGATCTCGGCCTTGCTGACAGCGTCCGCCAGGTCTGTGGTGGGCTGAATGTCACCGGTCAGCTCAATGCCTGGCATGTAGCGGCTATTGATTCGGGTGCTGCGGATCTCTTCGGCCTGGGCTTTGCCACGCATCCAGAAATGAACACGGTGACCGTTTTCACCCAGCACCTTGGCCATGGCAGTACCAAAACTGCCACCGCCCAGAACCGCCACATCATGTACTGGCGCGGCTGCCTCAGTGTTCCGGGGCGTCGATTGTTCAGACATAGTTCTTCCGTTCTGTCAGATCAGGTGTGATACCGGCAATTTCGCACCAGGGCGGCGCAGTTAACCGGGCTCTTCACATTCCAGAGCGCGCACCAGATTCTTGAATTCTTCCCTGTTTCGGCTGTTCAGGCCCATCAGCACTTTATGGGCATCAAGAACCTTGTCTCGAACCTGTTGTTCGCTGGCCCTGAGTACGGGAATCTCTTCAAGCTCTTCAATTCGGGACGCGGGTTCTCGCACAATAATAAAGATCTTGTCGAAACCCATGGAAGTGATAATGCGGGTAATATCGGGATTGGTCGAAATAAGTGTGGGCAGGAAGTTGCTCTGTTTCTGGGCCGCCATCGCGATCTTGGCAAGCAGTCCGAGTGTGGTGCTGTCGATAATCTCGGTCTCGGTCAGGTCGATCACCACGGTCTTGAACTCCGGGTCCTGGGTGATGGACTCAACCAGATTGTCCAGCGTCGAACACAGGTTCAGCCGGATTTCCCCAATAAACTTCAGGACATAGATGCCCTGTTTTTCAGCTTGCAGGATCTTGTAACCAGCCATGTTTCACACTGCCACTAATTCGACGGGGTGTTATCTGATCCGTTAATGGTATCAGTTACCGATACGATAGCGATATCGTCCGGCAGCTCTGTGATCTGTTCCAGATGCAGAGCCTCGTTCAGAGAGGCGATAGTGTGACGACCTCCCGATACGAGTTCAAGTAGTGTCCGCTCCTTTTCATCCAGTCCCTTTTCCCGGATAACTTCCAGAATTCCATCCGAAAACAGGGTCAGATGAAACGGTTTGTTCAGGGGAACCTCATACACTTCCCATTCCGGCGTCTCAAACAGCCCTACCGGAAGCCCGCTTCCCTCGAGAAACGCAGCCTCCCCACCTTCAAAGGACAGGATAGGCATCGGGAAATGGGCGCCGACTGCATAATTCAATTTACGTTCGCTCAGGGAAATAATGCCAACGAATACGGTTACGTGTTTACCGAGGCCGGTATCCAGCAACTCGGAATTGATGCGTTCCAGGAATCGGTCCGGGTACAGGATATCTTCACTGGAGCCCCGGCGAAGGTTTCGCTGCAAGCGGTTGGTCAGGTTCTTCAGCAATACGGTTACAAACGCGGAACTGGCGCCATGGCCGGAGACATCGGCGATGTACACCAGAACCTTGTCGTCGGAAATACGGAAGTAATCCAGAAAATCACCGCTCAGGTAGAGCGATGGCTTGATCATGTGGTCCACGTGCAGGCCACTCATCACCTGTTCGTGCTCCGGAAGCATCCGTAACTGGACCTTTCGGCCGGCACGCTGGTCTGCCCGCAGCTCGGCGATGCCGTCCCGCAGGTCACGATTTGCCTCTTCAAGCTCCTGCCGGTAAAGCTGATTCAGCCGGTTGACCCGGACCCGGTCGAACAATTTCCCGATAACGTCGTCCAGTGCGCCCTTGTCGTCGTTGCAGGGTTTGAGGACAAAATCCGCCGCCCCGGCCCTGAGGGCGCTGACCACATCGGCGCTGGACTCGCTGGACGAACAGGCGACGATCGGCGTGAATGTTTCGGCTTCTTCCAGGCGATTGGCGAGATCCCGGATGGACTCCGGAGGCAGGTCTGCAAAGATGACATCGGGAATGTTATCGTCAAAAAGCGCCTTGGCGCTGGCGAGATCCCGGTAGCCGGTCACGTAGAACCCCCTCGCTTCAAGGTAACGGGCGAGATCCGTACGGGCCTTTTCATCGGCGTCTATTATAAGTATGCGCTCGGTGCGCGAGGTCATGGCGACTGCCCTAAACTACCAGCGATAAACGATAAATTGGCTTGATTAAGCCTATTCTGGCACGCCCCTGTGATATAACAAGGCCAAGTTCATGAAATCGGAGGATTCCATCTGATGCGACGTGCCGTAAACGATCTACTCGGAGCCTATGACAAGCTGATCATGGATCCGGTTCACGGAGGCATTCCGCTTTACCGGCACGAGATCCAGGTGATTGATCACCCACTGTTCCAGCGACTGCGAAACATCTGCCAGAACGACATCCTGAGCCTGGTCTTTCCCGGCGCAACCCATTCCCGCTTTCTGCACAGTATTGGTGTGATGCATGTGGGCACGCGCATGTTCCGCTCGATGATCGACGCCTACCTCAGGGAGCGCCAGCTCAGCGAGCAAACCGACCTGAGCCTGAGCCAGCTCGACGCCATCGACTATCTGGCCAAAACCATCCGGTTGGGCTGTCTTCTGCATGACAGCGGGCATTCAAGTTTTTCCCATCAGTTCACCCAGGCCCGGCGCATCCGGGAATTGATGTCCCGTCCCGGCCGCTTCCGGGATCTGTGGCGCGGCGTGGATTATTCCGCCTATCACCCGGAAGAACCCGATGAGCTGGAACACGAGCATTATTCCGTGCGTGTCGCCCACGATGTGCTCATGGCGGTGGACCTGGAAAGTGCCGGGCTTTTCGCGCGGGACGTTATCGGAATTATGGAAACGACAGAGGTAAAACCCAGTGAGACGTTCTGTCGTCACGCCCGCACATTCTGGGCCTTTATTGCGGGAGAGGATGCCGCGGCGGGATCACCGCTCAGCGAAAACATACCCGGGCTGGTGATGGATCTGTTGTCATCGATTGTATCCGGCGAAATTGACGCTGACCGGGCCGATTACATGCTGCGGGACGGCTTCCACTCTTCGGTAACCATCGGCGGTTTCAACCTGGACCACCTTTTGAGCAACCTGCGTTTTGGATGGGATGTGTCCGAACCCTGGCTGGGGCTGGCCATAACCCAGAAAGGACTGGGGGCGCTCGAGGACTTTGTCTACAGTCGCCACCAGATGTACCGCAAGGTTTACGCCCACAAGACCGCGCTGGGCTTTGACTGGCTGCTTCGGGAAGCGATCAACGAAGTGCTCGATGACCCGGAGAACTTTGAATGGGTGGATACCTGCCTGAGCGACATGGCCTACTTTGCAGAACTGACCGACAACTTCTTCTGGGAGGCGTTTCGGAAAGTGGCCCGCAAGCACCCGAAGAGTTTCTCGTTCTGCATTGTAAACCGGGTGAAACTGAACCATCTGGATACCCGGGAAGACCTCTCAGCCAGGGGGATCGAACGTCATAGCGCATGGTTGGCCGAAGAGCTTTCTCTCAGCCCTGCCCAGGTAGTGACCTGTTCGATGCGGGCGCGCTTCTCGAACATTCAGGACAACTTTAACGGCATCAAGGTGCTCGTGCGCGAACCTATCCTCCGCACCCGGTCGTTGAAGAAGATCACCGACGTCAGCGCCTTCTTCAGCAAGTTCAGTGACGGCACCATCACGCATTTCTATACCCGGCCCGATGTGACCACCGGTAACCAGGAGTCTCTCACTGAGTAGTGGGAGCGGTCGTCAGTTCGGCAACCAGTCCGCAGGCACTGTCGAACGCGCCTTCTACCCGGCCGCCACTGAGCCAGTCGCCTGCGAGCCCGATCTTGTAATCCGGGAACCATAGATGGCCAGGGTGTTCTCCGCCTTCAGAACGCGCGTAGAGCCAGCGATGGGTAACCACGTCGTCCGGACCGGTATCGAAGCCGGTCGTTTCACGAAACGCAGCCAACAGTTTTTCGGCCACTTCCTCGGCTGGTGTATCCACATTGTCTTCGGTCCAGGCTGGGCTGGCGTGCAAAACCCACCACTGGCCCTCGTCGTCTCGACCGGGCTTGCTGGAGTTGTTGGCCACCCAGAACAGCGCCGGGTGCTTGCAGCGCATGCCTTCGTGATGCGGCCAGGGCGATACCGGGAAGTGGGCGGCAACGGCCCAGCATGGCAGAACCCGGCTCACCGGATCGTCCAGGTGGGAGGCCAGAGCGTCGAGGCCGCTGTCCGCCAGCAAATCCCGAGCCTGTGCCGGAGGCGCGGTAACGATAACTGCATCAAAATCGCCGAGGTGCGAGCCGGCGGTGGAAAAGAGCGACCAGGATTGGTCGTTTCGGGCCAATCTGGCAACGCGTGTCTCGGTAACAACGTGAGCGTGTCCGGATAGGGCGCGGGTAATCGCTGTCATGCGGGGAATACCGACGTAACGGGTCTCTTGAGGGAAGGATTCCCATTTATCAGCATTCGTCTGGAAACCAAACCGTCCTTCCCACGGTCCGAAGCTTTCAGGGCCGGCAAATTTATGGAGAAACGGCAGGAAATCCGGGTTCCGGGAGGTGAAGTATTGCGCGCCCATATCTGCTGATCCGCCGGTTACCCGCTTCGCAGCGAGCCTGCCCCCCGGTCCCCGGCTTTTTTCGAAGACCGTAACGTCATGGCCGAGACCGCGCAGCTGGATAGCGGCGGTCAGCCCGGAGAGGCCTGAACCGACAATGGCGATACGGCGTATAAGTGACGAATCAAAGGTTTGATTAAACATGGTTTATCGTGCATCCAATTACAGTAGTGAGATCGTACTACTCTCCATGAAACACCAGCGGCATCAAGACTGAGTGTGCGATCAAGATTCCATTAAAGAGAAAGGGCAATCAGGGTATGACCCGAATGCAACATTGGCTTACAAACATTCTGAGGTGGTTCGATTCCGAAGCAGGTTCGGATCACATAGACACCACGTCCCGATCATTCAATTTTTTACGCGTTATTCCGTTCATTGCGCTCCATCTGGCGTGCCTTCTGGCGTTTTACACCGGCGTAAGCGCATTCGCCATCGGATTCGCGATTGCTTTCTTCCTCGTGCGGATGTTTGCGATTACCGGATTCTACCATCGTTATTTTGCCCACAAGACGTTCAAGACCAGCAGGCCTGCCCAGTTTGTATTCGCGGTGCTCGGCGCCAGCGCGGCCCAACGCGGTCCGCTCTGGTGGGCTGCCCACCACCGCCACCATCATCAGCACTCCGATGATGTTCAGGACCTGCACTCGCCCCATCAGGGCGGATTCTGGTGGTCCCACATGGGATGGTTCACTTGTGACGCCGGCTTTGCGACCGACGAACGTCGGGTTCGGGACTGGCTGAAATTCCCGGAACTCAGGCTGATTAACCGGTTTGACGCTCTGGTACCGGCTCTCGCCGCCGTTGGTATCTACGCGCTGGGCGAGGCTTTGGCCGCGTGGGCTCCGGGGTTGGGGACCAACGGTCTGCAGATGCTTGTCTGGGGATTCTTCATATCGACCGTCGTGCTGTTTCACGCCACGGTATCCATCAACTCTCTGTCTCATGTCTGGGGCAAGCGCCGATTTGAAACCTCGGACGACAGCCGGAACAACTTCTGGCTCGCCCTGCTTACCCTGGGCGAGGGATGGCACAACAATCACCACCGCTGGCCGCAATCTGTTCGCCAGGGGTTCCGGTGGTATGAAATTGACATCACCTGGTACGGGCTATGGCTGATGTCGAAGCTTGGCATCATCTGGGAGCTCAACCCGATACCCAAGCACATTCAGGAAGAAACACGCGAACTGGATAAAATGAGGAGGAGCAGGCAATGACAACCGCCTCAAAGATCGAAGTAGGTACGCGTAATTCGGCGGTGCCGGCAACGCTCGATAATTTCAGAGCGCTGTTCAACGAACTCGACAAGGGTAATCTGAACAAGCTCTCCCGGGTCTACAGCGAGGATATCCGGTTCCAGGACCCACTGAGCACCGTATCGGGCCTGGATGAGCTGACCCACTATTTCGCCGGGGCCTATGCGAACGTCATCTCCTGTCGCTTTGAATTCGGTGAAGCCGTGGTTCACGGTGAGTTTGCCGCCTTGCCCTGGGTTATGCACCTTCGTCACAAGCGCCTTCGCAAGGGGCGTGAAGTCCAGGTGCAGGGCATCAGCCACCTCGAAATCCGGGACGGGATGGTGTGCTACCACCGTGATTACTTTGACGCCGGGGAAATGCTCTACGAAAACCTGCCGGTGATTGGCAGGGCCATTCGCTGGATCAAGGATCAGGCAGGATGAGTGATCGACTTCAGGAAACCTCGAATATCTGGATTACCGGCGCCAGTTCAGGCATTGGCGAATCCGTTACCCGTGCCCTGGCACGCGGTGGTCACCGGCTTGTGATTACCGGCCGCCGACAGGGTGCTCTCGAAGAACTGGCTTCTGCAGCGCCAGACCGGATTATACCGGCGGCTGCAGACACCACCAGCAAAGAAGATCTCCAGGCCATTGCAGGTACGCTGGAAAATCACGGCGACCTGAACATGGTGATACTGAACGCCGGCACCTGTGAATATCTGGAGATAGCGCACTACAACAGTGACGTTATCGAGAAGAACATTCACACCAATGTGATTGGCACGGCGCGGTGTCTCGATATTGCTCTGCCGGCCCTCAGGCGCAGCCGGGCTAAAGGCCAGCCGGCGACCCTCGTGATCGTCAGCTCTTCCGCCTGGTGGTTCCCTTTTGGCCGGGCTGAAGGGTACGGCGCTTCCAAGGCGGCGCTGACCTATTTTGCCCATGCACTCCGGGCAGACCTTGACGCCGAAGGGATCGATGTTGTGGTGGTTTCCCCCGGATTCGTCAAGACACCATTGACCGATCGGAACGATTTTCCAATGCCTTTTCTGGTTTCTGCAGAGGATGCGGCGGAGCGCATTGTCAGTGGTCTTGCGCGTGGCAAGAACGAGATTGCATTCCCCAAGCGCTTCACCTGGATGTTGAAAGCGCTGGGCGCCCTTCCCCAGCCCTTGATCGACCGTATGTCGGCCTCTATGGCCCGTAAAAGCAACACCGAACAGGAAAATAATGGATGAGTAGTGAGCGTCAGCGGATTGCTGTCATTGGGGCCGGCGTTTCCGGCCTCACGGCTGCCTGGCTTTTGGCCGAGAAACACGATGTTCAGGTTTTTGAAGCGGGTGACTATGCCGGCGGTCACACAAACACCGAACAGGTCGAAGCCGGTGGCCGGACCTGGCCGGTGAATACCGGCTTCATCGTATTCAACGACTGGACCTACCCGAATTTCATCAAACTGATGGAGCGGCTGGGAGTTCCATCGGAAGTCAGCGACATGAGCTTCAGCGTGGACTGCAGCAGCACCGGCCTGCAGTATAACGGCACCAGCCTGAATACCCTGTTTGCCCAGCGAAAGAATCTTTTCAACCTGCCGTTCCTGAAAATGGTGAGGGAGATTCTGCGCTTTAACAAGGAAACCCGTGCAGACCTTGAAGCCGGCAATATCAATAACGAAGAAACACTGGGGGAATACCTGAACCGGAACGGGTACTCCCGCTATTTCAGGAACTACTACATTGTTCCGATGGGTGCGGCGATCTGGTCAGCACCGGAAATCGTGCTGGAACAGTTTCCAATCCGGTTCTTCCTGCAGTTTTTCAACAATCACGGCATGCTGTCTGTGGATGACCGCCCGACCTGGCGGGTGATTTCCGGTGGGTCTGCCCAGTACGTGAAGAAGATGATGGAACGGCTGGGTGATGGCATGCACCTGAACAGCCCTGTCGACAGGGTTGTCCGCCATGAGGACGGTGTAACCGTGACTGTCAGGGGCGAAGAACACCACTTTGACCAGGTGATTTTTGGCTGCCACAGCGACCAGGCCCTTGCCATGCTCGCTGACGCGACCGACAAGGAACGGGACATACTCGGAGCCATGGCCTATCAGAACAACGATGTCGTGCTCCATACAGACAGCAGCGTGTTGCCGGACAATCGCCGGGCATGGGCTGCCTGGAACTACTTTATTCCGACCCACAGTACTGAACCGGTTTCTGTCACCTACAACATGAACATACTACAGAACTTCCATGATGCCCCGGAAACCTTCTGTGTGACCCTCAATCGCAGCCGAGATATCGACCCCGAAAAGGTGATCAAGCGCTTCGAATACGCCCATCCGGTATTCACACTGGACGCGGTGGCAGCCCAGGAACGCTACGACGAAATCGGTAACCAAAATCGAACCCATTTCTGTGGTGCTTACTGGTTCAACGGATTCCACGAAGATGGCGTTCGCAGCGCGTTGCGGGTCACCGAAGCGTTCGGGGTGGAGCTTTGACCGTGAACAGCCAATGGCTGGAGGGTACTGTCCGGCACAGGCGGAAGTACCCGGTGCAACACGAATTCAGCTACAGCACCGGCATGCTGGCCCTGGACACCGACGAGTGGAACCAGGTTTCCGATATCAGCCCGCTATTTTCCCTGGAACGTTTCAACTGGATGTCTCTGAAGCGCAGGGACTACTTCCGTCCGGAGACAGGCGACCTGTCCGGGGCTGTGCGTGACCACGTGGAACGGGCCACCGGCTGGCGTCCGGATGGAGAAGTCGAGCTGATTACTCATCCGCGCTACTTTGGTTACGTGTTCAATCCGGTCAGCTTCTATTTCTGCTACCGCGCCGGCGAGTGCCCGGCGGATGGCGTGGTTCCAAAGGTCATCGTTGCCCAGATTACCAACACCCCGTGGCATGACCGTCATGCCTATTGCCTGGAGACGACCGGCGCAGAGCCGAACCAGGCGGGCTGGCGCACCGAACAGTTTGGTTTTAGCAAACGCTTTCACGTGTCGCCGTTCAACGGCATGAACCAGCACTACGAGTGGACATTCAGTTTCCGGGGCCCTGATCTGAGAATTCACATGAATGTTCTGGAAGAGGGCCGCAAGCATTTTGATGCCACTCTGGTAGTCCAACGTACCCCTCTCACTCGTAAAGATGTGCACAGAAGTCTTCGAAAGTTTCCGCTCGAGGCATTCAAGGTTGTGGCAGGTATTTACTGGCACGCCCTGCGCCTCAAGCTCAAGGGGGCACCGTTCTACACCCACCCCGATAAGCTTTACGAGGACGATACCGCCTACCGCCGTGGGCATGATGATTCCGGGCTGGATGTCACCAGCTCCGAGACCAATGACAAGATTCGTGGAAGGGTAAGCTCATGGAGAACCTGAATACTTCGGTTGAAAACACGTCATCCGACTCTGGCAGCCTTCCGGCGCTCAGCCGGTTTGCGAGGACCCTGGTGATTCAGCAGCTCCGCTTACTGGGCGAAGGCCAGTTGACGGTGAAGGAATCCGGGTTTGAAGACCTTGTATTCGGAGACGGCAATAGCCAGTACCAGCCGGCAGAGCTGATTATCCACGATCACAGCACCTGGCGGGACCTGCTGACGGGCGGAAGCGTTGGCGCAGCAGAAGCGTACGTTGCCGGGGACTGGTCGACGCCCGATCTGGTTGCCCTGCTCCGCTTCTTTACCCGCAACGTCGACCGTATGAATGAGTTTGAAGACCGGTTCAGCTGGGTTACCAAACCTGCCCTGAAAGGCCTGCACTGGCTGAACCGTAATACGAAAGAAGGCTCCCGGAAAAACATCAGCGCCCATTACGATCTGGGTAACGACCTGTTCGAGACCTTCCTCGACCCAACCATGATGTACTCGTCGGCGATCTATCCCAGCGCCGAATCGAGCCTTGAAGAAGCGGCTGTGCACAAACTGGACACCATCTGCCGGAAGCTGGACCTCCAGCCCGGGGACAAGGTGATTGAAATCGGCACCGGCTGGGGCGGCTTTGCGATCCATGCCGCCAAACACTATGGCTGTCATGTCACCACGACGACCATTTCCAGAGAGCAGCTGGAGCTCGCGAAAGAACGGGTCCAGAAAGAGGGGCTGGAGGACCAGATTACCCTACTGTTTGACGATTACCGGGACCTCGAGGGGCAATTCGACAAACTTGTTTCCATCGAGATGATTGAAGCCGTTGGCCCTCAGTTTCTCAACAGCTATTTCTCCCAAATTAACGCCCTGTTGAAGCCCGACGGGTTGGCTCTGGTGCAGGCCATTAACATGCCGGAGCAGCGGTACCAGAGAGCTTTGAAAAACGTTGATTTTATCCAGCGATTTATCTTCCCGGGGAGCTTTATTCCCTCTTTCGGAGCCATCCTCGAATCGGTTCGAAAAGAAAGCAAGCTGGTACTCACCCATGCCGAGGATACCGGCTTCCACTATGCCAGGACCCTTCACGACTGGTGCGACCGGTTCATGGCCCAGCGGGACAAGCTGGAGTCGATGGGTTACGACGAAGGATTCCGGCGCCTGTGGCACTTTTACTTTGCCTATTGTGAAGCGGGCTTCAGCGAGCGGGCCATTGGCGTTGCGCAGCTGGTGTTCGCCAAGCCCGGCAACAAACGCGAGAACATCTTGAGCGTATGATCGCCTCCGAAACTGCCCGTAACGTTCTTAATTTCCTGCTGTTCCAGGCAGGCTGGTTTGCCTGCGTGTTTTATCCCGGGCTGATCGGCGCCGGGATCGTGGTGATATTTCTGGTGCTGCATTTTGTCCTGGTCAGCCAGAACCGGATGACCGAGCTTCAGTTCATCGGCCTGGGAACCGTCGTCGGCTCAGTTCTGGACGGCATCTGGTTCCGGACCGGCATTCTGGACGACGGCTCCGGACAAGTGATGCTCACTCCCCCTTGGCTTGTCGCCATCTGGGCCATCTTCATGACGACTCTGAGCCATTCCCTCGACTGGATCAGCAAGAAAGCCTGGCTGCCCTTCGTACTTGCGCCCTTTGCCGGCCCCTTCGCCTATTGGTCGGCGAGCCAGCTCGGTGCAGTGCAGCTGCCAGACTTGCTGCCATCGCTGATTGCACTCGGGTTTGGCTGGCTGGTTGTCTTCCCGCTGCTGCTTTTCGCCCGCAAAACGCTTTACCCGGAGCTGGTTCGATGAAACGCGCTACCTGGTCAGTTTACGTGGCGCTGTTGGCAGTCGCAGGGCCGGCCGCGGCCGCAGATTTCAGTTTCATCGGTACCGCAAGCACGGGAGACGGCAACGTCATTTACGAAGAGCGCCATTCCGTTGATGGTACCTGTGAGGAAGGCGTATTCCGGCCCCGGCAACACGAGGTGACCTACTTCAAACCGGACGCGGACGAGTCATTCGCCCGCAAAGACCTTGAATACGAGGTTTCAGTACTGCGTCCGTCCGTAGACTTCGTTCAGCCGACATTCAGTGAAGAAATGCAGATCACCTACCCTGCACCCGACACTTTGGTGATCGACTGGCAGACGCCAGGCGGCGATTCAGAGCAATTCGAGGTGACATACCCGGAAACTACCGTTGTGGATGCCGGGTTCGATAACTTCGTACGTCAGAATTGGCAGAGTGTTGTGGCTGGCGAGCCGGTTGAATTCCGGTTTCTTGGACCTACCCGGGGCGAGCATTATGGTTTCGTTCTGGAACGGGTCGAGAACGACCGGGTGAATGCTGACCATGTCGTACAGATACGCCCTACCGGCATGGTGCTGCGTTTCCTGGTCGACCCCATCGTGCTGGGTTACAGCAACTCGGGTGCCCTTTCCGACTATCTGGGCCTCACCAATATCCGGAAAAACCAGGATGAAAACTACACCGCCCATATCCGCTATAAAGTGAATACCACCCCGGATTGTGAACTGACCCCCTGAAACTGTCGCCCCTGCCAAGGCAGACCCCGGGGGTCAGTATGGTAAACTCCGACGGGAATCAACGCCGGAGAGTATTTTGAAATGATGTTCGTCTCTTTCAACGTCAACAGTATCCGCACCCGCCTGCACCAGCTTGAAGCCGTAATAGACGCCCTCGCACCGGATTTTATCGGCCTTCAGGAAACCAAGGTTCAGGACGACGACTTTCCGGTAGAAGCAATCCGGGACCTTGGCTACCACGTGCATTTCCACGGGCAAAAAACCCACTATGGCGTTGCCCTGCTCTCAAAAGCGGAGCCGGAGGAGGTTGTCAAAGGCTACCCGTGGGATGGTGAGGATTCCCAGCGCAGGCTGATTACCGGCCATTTCACGGTCAATGGCGAAAAGCTGACGGTGATCAACGGCTATTTTCCCCAGGGTGAAAGCCGTGACCATCCGGTGAAGTTTCCTGCCAAGGAGAAGTTCTACGGGGATCTGATGCGTTACCTGGACGAGCTCAAGAAAGCGGGCGGCTACGTGGTGGTGATGGGGGATATGAACATCTCTCCAACCGATAAAGACATTGGCATTGGCGCCGACAACGCCAAACGCTGGCTACGAACCGGTAAATGCTCTTTCCTCCCGGAGGAACGGGAATGGCTGGGCCAGGTCGAGTCTCGCGGTTATACCGATGTGTTCCGGCACCTTCATCCTGATGAAGCGGACACTTTCAGCTGGTTTGACTACCGCAGCAAGGGTTTCGAGCGAGACCCCAAGCGTGGTCTGCGGATTGATCTGATCATGGCCAGTGACAGCCTGCTGCCCAAAGCCCGGAAAGCGGGTGTTTCCTACGACATTCGAGCCATGGAAAGGCCGTCCGACCACTGTCCGGTCTGGGCGAGCTTCGAGCTCTAGGGGCTGGCCCGGCGCGATATGAAAAAAATCAAAACCCGCGACCGTATACTCCAGACCAGCCTGGCGCTGTTTAACACCGTCGGCGAACCCAATGTCACCACCCTGCTGATCTCTGATGAGATGGATATCAGCCCGGGTAACCTCTATTACCACTTCAAGAGCAAAGGCGATATTGTCGAGGAAATCTTCGACCAGTACGAACACGACATGGTCGACTTGTTGGCGGTTCCGGAAGACGCCGACATCAGCCTCGACCAGCAGGGGTTCTTTCTGCACCTGCTGTTCGAGACCGTAGCCCGCTACCGGTTCCTCTATCAGGATCTGGTGAACGTGTTGTCCCGGTACGATCAGCTGCAGGTACGATTCAAGCGCATCCAGAAAAAGAAAAGACTGGCTTTCAAGACGATTTGCGAGAGCTTTCGACGCCAGGGCATTATGGCGATTGAGCAGGAAGAGCTTGATTCTCTTTGTGAGCAGTTGACGCTAACCGCCTGTTATTGGAGTGCTTTCGATACGCTCTCTCACCTGGATGACCGGGAGGCAGTGGATCCGGGGCGGGGTGTTTACCAGATGATGCACCTGGTGCTGCCCTACCTTGCGCCGGCCGACCGGGAGGAAGCCCGGCTGATGAGCCGGGATTATCTCTGAGCCGTAACGTTATTCTTCGTCGTCACCGGCACGTTTCCGCAGGCGGGCAAGTTCTGATTCAAGGGCTTCAATACGCCGCTCCATAGATTCGATTTCTTCACGGCGATGTATGCCCAGACGTCTCAGGGCACCGGACACCCGTTCATCAAACATGTGCTCAAGCCGATCCCAGGTGCCAGTGGCTCGCTCCCGAACCCCTTCAACCCGATCTTCCACGGACTTGATCTGCTTTTCGACGACGCCCCGGGTTTTGTTCTCGAGCTGCTCACCTTCCTGCACAAGACGCTCGAAGAAACGGCCAGTATCTTCCTCGGCTTTGGTATAGGCGCCCAACCCGGCCAGCCAGATCTGGCGGGCTGAACCCTTGATTTTTGCCGCCAGTTGCGGATCATTCTCCGGCTTATTGTCGTTCTCGTCAGACATGTACAACCTCGGGAGTGCGGATAGTTCTTTCTAACCGCCATTGTATTACAGCTTGGCCCGGATTTCAGTCGGCCTGGAACCCGCGCAACGAAAGGCGGCAGTATAAAGACGCATCCGATATGAAAAAATGTTTTCAAACGAAAGTGAGTCTCGCTTGAAGTGTTCAAAATATAGTCAATACTTCCCAATACCGGCGTCCCTGCTGATGCCGGTTTGTCTGGAAGTCTTTCATGGATACTACTCGCACGCCTCTGCCCGGCATCCTTTGCCGGGCTTTTTTTTGTTATTATTGCCCCAAGATATATGCTTATTCCAAAATGAAAGTCTATAAAATTCGGAGTATCAGATGATTGAAATTGCGTGGAGTAACTTCACCCCCTGGTCAGCGTTGGCGGGTGGCATACTGGTGGGCATAGCTGCCGCCAGCTTTCTGCTTCTCAACGGGCGGATTGCAGGCATCAGTGGCATTCTTGGCGGACTTCTTTCACCGGCAAAAGGCGATATTGCCTGGCGCGTGGCGTTCCTTGCCGGACTGATTGGTGCACCGGCAGTCTGGGTACTGGCTACAGAGCTTCCCCCTATCGAAATCGAGGCCGGCTATCCCGCGCTCATTGTTGCGGGGCTGTTGGTGGGGATCGGCACCCGATATGGTTCCGGCTGTACCAGTGGACACGGGGTTTGCGGTCTGTCCCGCCTATCGCTGCGCTCGCTGGCAGTCACGATGAGCTTCATGGCTGCCGGATTTGTCACCGTGTACGTGATTCGTCACCTGATGGGGGTGTGACGCCATGAAATTTTCTCTTGCTTCTCTGTTTGCTGGCCTTGTCTTCGGAATGGGGCTTATCGTTTCCGGCATGGCCAATCCTGAAAAGGTGCTCGGCTTCCTTGATATCGCAGGCCTTTGGGATCCTTCACTGGCGTTTGTGATGGGCGGCGCCATCATGGTGGGTGTGGTCGCGTTTGCTGTTGCCCGCAAGCGCACCCTTTCCTTCCTCGGGTTCCACATGAAAATGCCCACCAGTGCCCATATCGATAAACGATTGGTACTCGGGGGTCTTATGTTCGGCGTTGGCTGGGGTATCGCCGGCTTCTGCCCCGGGCCGGGACTGGTCGCACTCGGTGCCGGTGAAACCAAGGCGGCGGTGTTTGTTGCGGCCATGGTTGCGGGCATGGGCATTTTCGAAGTCATTGAGCGCAACCGTGCGAAAGTGTAAGTATTTTCTGTAAATTTACCCGCCGCCATTCTGACACAGCCCGGGGGCTGTGCGATCATGGCGGCAGCTCCACCACCCGATTCGGAGAACGACATCCATGGATATCAGAAAAATCGACGACAACATTTCGGTAGCCCCGCAGATTTCCATTGAAGACGTGGCAGAAGCCGCGAAGCTGGGGTTCAAGACTCTCGTAGCAAATCGCCCTGACCACGAAGAGCCGGGCCAGCCTGCCATGGCGGATATTGAAGCCGCCGCCAGGGAACAGGGCCTTGAGTGGGTATACATGCCGGTGGAGTCGGGAAACATCACTGACGACGACGTAAACCGCTTCGCGCCGATGATCCGGGACGCCGAAAAACCCGTACTGGCATTCTGTCGTTCCGGGACCCGCTGCACCGTGCTCTGGGCTCTGAGCGCGGCCAGAAACACATCAGCCGATGAGATTTTTACCAAAGCACGCAACGCCGGTTACGACATTTCCGGCCTTGCACCAAGAATGGCGCAGCAGGCCGCCGACAAAGGCTGACACTGCCACCGCCTAACCAACGTTCAGGATCTACCGCATGCAATACAAAGGTTCAGAGAATTTCAGCCACAACCAGTCTGACCGATTGGGAGTGCTGGTTACCAACCTGGGGACACCGGATGCGCCAACAACCTCGGCCCTCCGTCGCTACCTGGCTGAATTTCTCTCGGACCCCCGGGTGGTCGAATTGCCGCGGCCGCTCTGGTGGCTGATCCTTCACGGTGTGATCCTGAGAATTCGTCCCAAGCGAAGCGCAGAGGCTTACTCCAGCGTCTGGCAGCCGGAGGGCTCTCCCCTGCTGCTGCACACTGCAAAGCAGGCTGAGGGTATCCGAGAGGCACTCAAGCGCAAGTGCGGCCCTAACGTGGTCGTCGGCTTTGCGATGCGCTACGGCAACCCCTCAATTTCCCGGGTTCTTGATGAGATGCAGGAACAGGGCGTACGGAAACTGCTGGTTCTGCCACTTTACCCCCAATACTCCGCGTCGACCTCGGCCTCCACCTTCGATGCCATTGCCAAGGATTTCTCGAAACGGCGCTGGCTGCCCGATTTCCGTTTCATTTCTCACTACCCGGATTATCCTCCGTACATTGAAGCCATGGCGCGCCATATCGAGGCGCACTGGGCCAACCATGGACGCAACCAGAAGCTGGTATTTTCCTACCATGGCGTGCCGCTCAAGTACCTGACCAAGGGCGATCCTTATCACTGCGAGTGCCACAAAACGTCTCGCCTGCTGGCTGAGCGGCTGGGCCTGAGCAAAGAGGACTACATGACCACGTTCCAATCCCGCTTTGGCAAGGAAGAGTGGCTCAAGCCCTACACGGATGAAACCCTGAAGTCCCTGCCAGGCAAAGGCGTCAAATCCATCGACGTATTCTGCCCCGGCTTTTCATCCGATTGCCTCGAAACCATTGAGGAAATCGACGAAGAAAACCGTGAGTACTTCATGGAGGCCGGCGGTGAAGGGTTCAGCTACATCACAGCGCTGAACGCCACACCCGGGCACATCGAAGCCCTGGTAAAACTGATCGAGGAAAATCTGGAAGGCTGGCAGGTGCCAAAGAACGAGCCAGAGGCTCTGGCAGCTCGCCAGCAGCGGGCAGCCGAGCAGAAAGAAGCAATCTATCCGGGCCGGGATCTCTGATCCGCCCCCGAGTTATAGCCGGGGCTGCGTCAGCTGCCCCGGTTTCCCTCCTTGCCTTCAAAGCCCTCTGAAAGATCCGGTACAGACTGACAGAACGTGCATTCGCCCGTATCAACGGCGGCGCCGCCAGCCTCCACATAACGCACCTTATGGCTCGCCCTGCCCCGATTTGCGGACACGGAAAACTTGCGGTTCCGGCGTTCGGCCGAACCGGTATCAGATGTTTGATGATTCTGAAATTCGCCCATAACACCCTCTCATAGTCTCTGTGCAAGGATAATGAGGGTTAACTGGCTTCAAACCAAGTAGGGATAACCACGTCGTTATGACGGGAAATATCACGTGGGGAACAGGAGATTCGGAAGAAAGAAAGGTAAGAGGAAAAATGGCGGTGGGCCAGGGATTCGAACCCCGGGAAGGCTACTAACCTTCGGCGGTTTTCAAGTCCGATGGAGTTAACATTAAAAAACGATTGCATTTCAAGTGGTTGCTATCGTGGCTGTATAAAATTCTGGAGACTGCCGGAAATCCCAACTTGCTGATTTTAAATGAGTAAAGTATTGCATTTTATACAGCAATGAGCGGCCGACCACTTCTGAAATTCACCCGTTTGGGGTAACCAATTACTCAGCCGAGCAGGTAATGTTGTGCCTTGAAATCAGACACAACAAGGTACGCCATGCTTGCCCATTTACTCATGTTCGGCACCCTGATTCCTTCGGTGATAGTGTTCTTTGCCGTGCTCCGGTTCACGGAATGGTGGGCCGACAAAAAGCACGCCAAGATGATCGAGGACGGCCTGCGTCGTCATACCGCGAAAACAGCCGGCGTCCTCCCTGCTATGGCGGCCGGGCTCGGTACCTGGGCGCTCCTCCTTGAGCTCATCCAGCCAGCCCTATCGACCTTGTAGTGCATCTGCCTTGTCCTGGAGTCTTTGCAGCTTCTCCATGGCGTTGGCCCGGACCTCCTCGAACTGCTCAGGCGCGATCAGACTGCGATCCAGGTCGCGGCGAGCCTGCCGCACCTGGAGTCGGATCTGGTCCGCCTCCTTCTCCAGGTCCATGGCGCGGAAGGCGTAACCAAGCTGAACATCATGCGGCTGCAGCTTGACGCCCACGCTCGACACAATGGCCTGCACCGGGCTGTAGGGGCGACCAAGAATGTCTCGACCACCTTCGAAGGCGCGCCAGGTTTTATCCCAATAATAGGACCCGGGAATGTAGGCGGCCGATGGCATCCAGGACTTGTACGCCCAGCTGGCCGTCTTGCTGACACGCTCACTCAGGGTATCGGTCTGCCGATTGACAATCTCCTCACCGGTAAAGGCCTGCTTATTCAGGGCGAACTCCATAGCCAGCATCAGCGGCCCGCCAAACTGAACCGGAGCCGGCATAGGTACTGCGCTCTGACCCTGGTTCATATCAAACACATCCCCCGCCGGGATCCAGCGCCGGATATCCAGATACACCGGGTTGCCATACTCATCGTTGTACGGCATCCGAAGCATCCGGTTGGTGCCGATCCAGGTGTGGCCCTGCTCCTGGTCGCGCATGGTCCGGCGCTCCTCCTCCTCGTCTCCGCCGGCCATGGCAAAGGCGAGCTCCTCGACCAGGTAGGCGATGGTTGCGTACTTGGCCAGCTTCCAGGGCCGGTGTGCCATTGATTTGGCGATCACGGGTATTGCCCGGTAGGTATAGGCGATAAACGGCAGCACTGTGCGCCTGGCGGCGTTCACCCAGGGCGCTCTTATGTCGTAGTCCAGGAACTGCTCCCGGGCCATGATGGCGGCCTCCAGGGCGCTGTCGCCCAGCTCGCGGCGGCGAATATACATGGCCATCCGGAAAATCTCGTCCTCCAGCTGGTAGGCGTTGACCATGACCCGATCCGCTTTTTTCAGTGCGCGCCAGATAGCATTAGCCATGGAGCTCAGTACTTCGATCTTGCCTCCCAGGTCCGCCTGATATTGCTGGTCTTGCTTGGCAAGCTCATCCAGGATTGGATCCAGCACCTGGCGCCGAATCTCCTCGTTCACGAACGTGCCCTCAAAGGCTCCGTGCTCCTGGGCCTCGCGCCAGTATTGGTCACGCTTTCGGTAAGAAGCGATGCCCTTGAACAGATCGGTAAACCGAACGTCGGCCATATCCATGAACACCAGGTTGCTCATCACGTTGTTGGTGTGAACCACCGGAGAGCGGGCCGTCTTGTTCAGCTTCCACTGTGTCATGATCTTGCGCCAGGTGCCGGGGTTGTGCATCTTGTCCAGCTCCAGCAGATCCCGGAAGATTTCCGCGCGCACATAGCCGCCGGCCAGGGCGCCCCAGCGCTTGGTCCCGCCGGTCTTGTCAATGCTGGTGTCCGGCACCAACACCCAATCGTGGGTAGACAGGTTTACCAGGTTGGCCTGGCGCGATGACTCGAGCACTTTGCCGCCGTCTTGCGGATAGTCGCGGCTGAACCATTCGCCGTTTTGGGCGATGTCATGGAACAGCTTGCCCTTGGCCAGATCCTGGCTCATGAGCTGGAAGGTCTTGGCGATGTTGTACCGGGCGTCCAGGATCTCGCCCATGTTTCGGCGCTCCTCCTTGGTCCAGTCCCGCCAAAGCACGACGCGCTCGCCAACACTCGAACGAACCTCAAACGTCCCGTGATTGATCCAGTCCCGCCATTTTGGCGGTACCGGCTTGCTGGCCGGCCAGTATACCCGGCGACCTTTGCGGCGCTTCTGCGCCCGATCCACATCCTGCTCGTTGAACAGCTGCTCGGTGCGATCGGTGATAATGCCTGGATCCTCGAGCACGACGAACTTTTGCCGGTTCAGCTTCTGCCGATCGACCTTGCCGTTCTGCTTTTTCAGGCCGAACCAGTCGTCCGGAAGGTGGTTGAGCAAATCGCCCATTTTCACTTTCACAAACTTGCCCCGGCCTTTGGCGGTGTCGCCCTCAATGGTCCGGTTGCGCTTGCGCTGCAGGTTGTGAACAAAACGGCCCAGGCCGGTAAATTCACCTTCGTACTTGAGATAGGATCGGTGCAGGTACTGCCCTCGATTACGCTCGAAGGATTCCCGGGAAATGATCCCGTACTCCACCGCCTGCTGGCCCAGGTCATCTATCGCGCGCTGGATCTCCGGTGCCAGGGCCTGCAGGCGCTCGTTATTCACCGGCTCCCCGGTCAGGATATCCTGCAGCACCCGGGCCTCGTCGCCCTCAACGCCACGCTCCTCGAGCACTTTCAGGATGTCCATAGCCTGCATATCGATCTTGCGGCCGTAGGCCTCCGCCTCCCGTCCGGTCTGACGGTACTCGTCGGACAGCTTGTAGCGGTCGATCAGGCCGTTACGGGCCAGCTCCAGCGGGCCGTTCAGCCAGGAGAACACACCCTTGCCCTGGGGAGTCCAGGTCTTAATGATCTGCTCGGACTTCTCGGTGATCTTGACGCCCGGCTTCAGTCGGCCGTGGGAATCCACCAGGCCGGCGACATCGAACGGTACCCGGAACATCCGGTCAATCGGCTGGGTAGCCAGACCTTTCCAGAAAGACTCCTGGCGCTCCTCCCGGTCGGGCTCTGAGCTGCGACGGCGCAGGCGCGATGCGCTCGTGCTCTCGATGGGCTCGGCGAGGTCGTCAACCGACTTGGGCACGACATCCACCACCGGCTGGGCTTGGGACAGCTGGGTGGCGGCCTGGATAATCTCGTCGTTAACCGCCTGAACGGTTACCACCTGGTCATCCCATATCACGTAATTCCGGCTGCCATCTCCGGCGTCCCGGCTATCACCGTCCAGGTAGCGCAGGCCTGGAATGCCCTGGCTGTTCAGGTAGGCCGACGCCACCTGATCGGCGCCGCCAAAGGCGGTATTGCCGATGTCCTTCCATTGCGGATTTTCTTCCAGCATCTGGGCTACATGGTCACGGTACTGGCCGGGGTTGGCGGCCGCGCGGGTCACCAGCTGCTTGATGTATTCGTACAGCTCGGCCCCTGAGCTCCGGATGTCCCGGATTCGCTGCAGTTTGCGGGTCGCCTCGTTGGCCAACGCCTTCTCAACTTCTGTCGGCTTGCGGCCCTCGGCCTGGGCTTTGACCGCCTCCAGGTCGTTGCGAGCCATTCGCTCCTCAACGTCCAACTGAGCTTCAACGCGGGCGATGCCGGTGCGAACCTTCTCCGGCTGGTCAGCCAGTGGCGCGTCGTAATCGAGCAAAGCATCATCATCCGGGATATCGACCTCGTAGAGGTTACCGGAAAACTGCTTTTCCACAGCCTGGCGCACGGCCGGCGGAAAATCGAAAACGTCAACGTCGCCGTCCATGTAGGCCTCGAACAACTCGCCTCGCGTCATGCGGGTGCGGTTCGGCCCAACGGCTATGGCATCCGGAAATGGCGAGGTCTTGAGGAGCTCGTCGAAAAACGCATCGATCGTATCCTCCGGCCCCACATCGTCCATGCGGTCTTTGCCAAGCGCATCGCGGTAATACTCTGCCACCTCCCGGCTGCCCGCAAAATACAGGCCATAGCCGTAGGCCTGAGCCCCCTCGCCGGTACCAATGGCCTCCAGGGAGAAGCGGTCAAATTGGTGCGGGGATCCATGCCAGGCCCGGCGCAGGGCGGCGTCGTAGCGCAGGCCTTTGACCAGCCCGCCATCGGCTACGGCCTGGTGCGCCTTGCGCAGGATCATCAGGATGTCGTTGCGTCCAACAGGCAGGGTGAAGCCCAGGCGCCTGAGTGCATCGCGCATCATGGCCACAAACCGGTTCCAAAGACTCAGGTGCTCCTTGCGCTCGGCCAGGTGGGCAATCAATTCGTCGGCCACCAGCTGGCGATGCGCCAGCTTTTTCGGATCAAACGGGTTGGTCTCGGGATCGAAGTAGGCTTTCTTGATTGCCTGGGCCATCGGGCTCTTGCCCATCTTGAGGTAGACCGTGTTGTAGAACGGCTTGATCTGAGCGCCCATCAGGGACTTGACGCCAAAGTGGCCAATCACCTCATGCAGAATCACCGACTCCACCATCCGGGCGCTTTCCATGCGTGGCGCCAGGATCCAGACCTCGCCTTCATGCAGGGCGGCCTCCACGTCGCGCTCGGCGCCCTGGCTGGCGACGTAATCGCGCAGGCCTTTGGGCACTTCACTGAGGCTTTGCACTACATGGATCTTGGGCGCGTCCTTCCATTTTTCGGTCACGCGGTCGACAACCGCCTGCACGCTTTCTTTGCGCATCCCCAGCGGGGTGGCACCGCGCTTGAGCCGGGTCTGCTGTTTCTGCCGGATCTCCTCCATGATTGGCTCGGCCGCTTCCAGGAAGTCGGCCCGGTCTTTTTCAGACTCGAACTGAAAGCCCGGAATGGCGCCATTCTTGGCGAACTTGGAGTAGTAACCGTTGTGCTCCTGGGCAACAGCCTTGACGCGCTTGAAGTCCTCGTAATCCTGGATCCTGTTCTGCACCTTGGCCACGAACAGGTCGATCCCCTTTTTGGCGTGTCGGGTTTGCGCGGTTACCAGTTGCGGCTGCGACTCACCGGAGGCGTTGCTGTTTCCAGTTGCGGCCCCAGGCGCCGGCTCCGGCCGGGTGCGCTCCGGCACCACCATGCCCTCAATTTCGCTGAACAGCTCGTTGATATCCTCGGCGTATTCCACAGATCGAGTGAATGGGTTGGGCGCGTTGTCGATCTTGGTGTGCCGCTCCAGGATCACCACCTTGGTCCGGACATTGGTACCGGCGCGCTCGAAAGTCACGCTCGGTAGCAGGATCTCCCCGGCGGTGTAGATTTCCTTGGCCTGGTCGGACTCCATGAACCGCTGCTGGGCTTTGTCGGCGGCTGGGCCTTGCGGTACCAGGGTCACAATCCGGCCGCCGTCTTTCAGATGGCGCGCGGCCTTGGCAACGTGCTGCCAGGCGGTCGATCCGCCCTGGCCATACGGCGGATTCATCACAACCGCATCGTATTTGTTCTGCAGCGCCAAATCCTCAAAATTGCCGTCGTGATACTTGGCGTGCGGCGCGCGCAGGGCGGCTTTTGAGGCCAGGTCGGTGGATGGCTCGACGTAGTGAACGTCCCGGTCCTCATGCATCCACCGCAGGATTGCACCGTGTCCTGCGGAAGGCTCCAGGATGCGCTCGTTGGCGGCGACATCCGCCCATTCCACCATCTTCTGCCCCAGGGGCTCGGGGGTGGCGAAGTAGTCGCGGCCCTCGCGCTGGTCCCGCTTCTTGGTGTTTTTCGCGGTACCGAAGTAATAAGTCTTGGCCCGGTCAAAATCACTCAGCGGCTGGATCAGGGCGCGGTCTCGCTCCTTGCCGCCGATGCCCTCGCCGTCATGCCCTGGCGGGTACTCGCCAGCCATCTCGTAGGCCTCCAGGATCGCCTCCTTGAGTCCGCGGGCCTGGTCGCCCATGGCCAGGTTCTCGGCGGTACCGGAACGCTCGGCCAGCTTGCTGGCAATAGCCCAGCGCTCCATGGACAGGCCGGTGGAGACGTAACGCTGGATCGCGTTGGATTGCACGAAGGTCCGGTAAATCCGGCCTTCGGTCTGGATCGAGGCAATCGGCTTGCTCGGCAGGCCCAGGTTAATCAGCACGCGCTGGTGTTTACCGGTGGTGTCGTGCAGGCTCACGCCCTCGCGCCCGGCATCAGACTGAACCACAATCAAGTCCCGGCCGGAGTTGTCGTCATTGAACAGGTCCGCGTTGCGTATCCGCTCGCCTTTGGGTACCTGGCCATTGAAGAACAGTGCATCCGGGAACTCGGTGGCGAACCGGGCACGCGGAGAAACCAGGTCGGACAACGGCAGTTTCTGCAGGTCTGGGCGCTTATCAACGAACAGCTGATACGCGGCCTTGAGCTCGCTCGACGGCCCTTCCCCATCGGCCGATACGCGGCCGTTGGTCTCCTCACTGAGGCCTGGCATGACGAACGGGTTGGTGCTGCCGCCCTTGTTGAAGTCGTGGAACACGACAACCTTGCGCCCCATGTGCAGGTGCTCCCGGATCACGGGCGCCATCTCTTTGGCTTTCACTGCTTCCAGGAAGTAGGCGCGGGACAGGTAATCGAACTTTTCCCGGATCAAGTGCGCCAGCTCCCGCAGGCCACGTTTCAGATCCTCGTCGGTGGTCGCCTCGGCCTCCTTATCCAGCCACATCAGCCCCTCGTCCACCTTGCGGCCTACCTGGGACTCCACCTCGTAGAACTGGCGGTCATAGTCCTGGTCGACCTCCAGCATTCGGGAGCGCATGACGCCCTCGCGCTGCAGCTTGTTGGCGAACTCCCGCTCCATCAGGCCCAGGTCCACGCCTTTTTCCGGCTGCGTCAGTTTGTTGTAACGCATCCGATAGCCGAAGTTGGCCATGAAAAACTGCTCGCGGGCATTGCCCTTGTTGTACTGCAGGCTTTCGCCAGGCTCCTGGGTGTCGTAGTTGAACAGGTAGCCCTCAGCTGAATCTACGCTGAACCGGTACGGGAACGGCGTTGCAGACAGCATCAAGGTATCGGTGGCGTTGCGCTGCCAGAGCTCGGCGCGGTTGGCCTCCTCGCGCTCGCGGTCGGCCTCCAGCTTCTTGCGGAGCGTTTCTACCTGCTGCTCAAGGCGCTCGATGTCTCGCTGCAGGTCGTCCCGCATCTGGTCCATGGTGTCGTCCAGGTTGCGAAGCCGGCTTTTCGACTTGATCGCCTCGGCCATATCACGCAGTTGCTGATACTCCTCGGCGTGCAAGCGGACATGGTATTCATAGCGTCCGCGCGGGTGCCCGGTGAGGGCGTTGCGCATGTTCTCGGCCTGGGTCGGCTCGAAGTCGTCGGACTGGTGCAGGTAGTGGGATTCGTCGAACACCGCCAGATCCCAGGTGCGCTCGAGCAGGGAGTTGTTGTCCCGGAAGTTGGCGTAGGTGGTCACCACAATGCCGGATCCGCCGTTATCCTGCGTGCTGGCCAGCTGCTTCACATCCAGGGCCAGCGCTTTGCCGGAGCCAATCCAGTCAGAAGCAATCTTGTTGTTCGGGACCACGATAATGATGTTGTCCCGGCCCATGCGCTGGTACCGCTTAATCAGGCCCAGGCCCGAGAAGGTCTTGCCGGTACCGGTGCCGTTGGTGGTCAGGACGCCATGGCCCTTGTTGTTCAGCAGTCGGCGCTCGAAGAACGCCACATCGCCCTGCTGGGCTGGCAGAAGCATGGGCAGGTGCTCGGCAATGTTGGCGTCATTGCCGGGCTCTATCGGTAGGTCGGCGCTTTCGGTGGCGGCCTGGGCTTTCTGCCGGGCCTCCTTGTCTAGCTTCTGTTTTCGAGATTCTGCAGAAGCCGAAGAAGCTGCGCTGCCTGGGTCTGATTGAGACCGTACTCCTGGATCATCAGCTTGGTTGCTTCCAGCGGCGTTGTCAGCTCCGGCAGGGCGTTTCGGAGCCCCCAGCTCTCCGTCTGCTGAATGTGCCGGCTGATCGCCTCGTTTTCCGCCAGAAGCGGGGCGGCCACCTGGTACGCCAGCACCACCTTGTCCGGATACCCCGCCTTGCCCAAGGCCTCCCCTTGGCGCTCCATCTCCTGCTCCATCTGCTCCGGACTCATCGAGAACAGGGTCTTGGCCCATTCCGTCGCCAGTGTCTGACTGCTGGCTATCTGGTTCCAGATCGGCGTTGCCACCTGATACATCGTTGGTTTCCTCTGTGTCGTTCAGATTAATGGTGCCGTCCTGCACATCCTTCACAAATCGTAGCAGGTAAGGCTTCACGCCCGCACCGAAGGAATTAGCCACCAGGCGGACGAACTCCCGCAGATCCTTTCCAGCGGCCTGCACATCGCGTAGCAGAGCCTTGAAGTGAGGCTTGGCCTGGGCATAGGTATCTTCATCGAAGGTCAGCCCGGAGCTCAAGCGACCAGGGCCGCCAAAGAGTTTGGTCAGGCCGTCAATGGCATTCAGGCCGGCGCTGGAGACGTTGCTGCCAAAGCTCTTGGCAATTTCCGCCGCGCTCCGGCTTTGCGGGATCAGATCCGGGTAGGCGTCATCCAAAAACGCCAACCTGGCATTCGGCTCCATGCTTGCGGCTTTCAATCGCTGCAGCGCCCGCTCCGGGTTGTCGACACGGATTACCTTGTCTCCTGGCTTGGGTTTCGGGCCGGTCTTGGTGATCGCCACTGATCCGCCTGCACCGCCGTCCATATCTTCCTTGAAATTGACCACGCTGCCGCCGGTCCAGGCTTTGACCGCATCGATGTCGCCCTGATCGAACCCGTACAGATAACCAGTCTGATTGTCGCCCAGCCAGCCGGCCAGGTCGGTGGTTTCCTGGCCTAGCTCCGGGAGCTGGCGCAGAACGTATTGGCCCTTCCCCATCTCATACGGGTAGTGCGTGTTCTCCAAGTTCCACTTGCGAGCCTGGGTCATGGCGCCGGCTTTGGACTTCCAGGGCTGGCCATTGGTGCGCCTGAGCATTCCGGTATCCCGGCGCTTCTGGACTGTGGTGCGCTGGCGCTTTGCGGCGGCTTCTGCCTTTTGCTTGTCGGTTTTTGCGACCGGCTTTCTTGGCGTCTTGACGGGCTCAGGATCGGGCTCTGCTGTTTCGGGCTCGCCCAGGTTTTCCTCGGGCTTGGTGCCCAGCTCCTCGTCCAGCATGGATTCGATGTCGTCCAGGCTGGCGTTCATCAGCTGTTCGGTAACATCGCTGGTATCGTCGTCGGGTTGATTACTCTCTGTTTCCGGATCTACAATCTGGCTGCTTTGGCCTTGAGCGTTGGAGGCACCCTGTCCGGGATTTTCATCAGGACTGCCTGCAGACAAGGGCTGCTCCCCGGAAGCAGTAGACGAGGGTTCGCTCCCGTCTCCAAGCATTTCCGCCATTTCGGCGTCTGACTTCCCGAAGTCGCGCAGTGAATCCGGCACCTCCCAGGTACCATTGCGCTTCTTCCAGGTCTTGCCGTCGGCCTCCACGGTGGCGCCGTCGGGCATAGCCGCCAGGGTGGCGACCTGATCCTCGCTTACCGATTCCGGAATTGTCTCGGGCTCGGGCTCGGGTACTTTTACGTCTCGGCCATAATCCCGCGCCATATTAAATGTGTCCTGCGGCCGGCCAAATACATTGCCTTGGGCAAAGTCGAGCTGGCTGGCGTAGACGGAAAACTTATCGTCTTGAGGCCCCTTGTGGATGATGACGCCATCCTCAGAGCGCCACTCAAACGGGCTTACCTTCTTGAAGGTTCGGTGGGTTGGCTTAACGTGAAGGGAGCCCGGCTTTTTAGGCTTGGACTCCTGTTCCGTTTCAGGTGGCTGTTCGGGCTCAGGCTCAGGCTGATCGAACAAATTGTCCTGGCCGGCGGCCTCGGCAACGTCTACCGGACGGTCTGATCCTGTCAGGGTGAAGTCGTCCAGCTGCTCATCGGCACGGATCTGGTTCTCTTCGTCACGCTTGCGCTTGGCCTCGGCCTCCTCGGCCTCCCGACGTTTCCGCTCCTGCTCTGCCAGCTCCTCCTCGGTCTGGCTCGCCAGGTCGAAATCGTCTACTTCTGGCCCTGTTTCTGCGCTCGGTGGTTGTCCTCCCGGATCTCCTCCGGCGTCTTGGTTCTCAGGTACTCGTTGATCTGGTCGTTGTTCAGCCCCTGGCGCCTCAGTCGGTCGGCCGCCAGTGACGCTTGGACGAACGGGAACAGACTCTTGCCCTTTACCTTGCTCATAATTCAGCAGTTCCTTTTTAAGATCGCGAATAACGTCTTTTTTGGTTTCGCCCTGGTACAGGCGCTCGGTTGCTCGCCTAACCATATCGTTAAGGGCGGGCGTGGTCGAGACCCGGCTAATCAGGTCCAGGGTCTTGGCGCTGGTCTCGCTGATTTCCTGGTTCGCCTCGGTGGCAATCTGGTTGCCCGCCTCGCTGGCCCGGTCGGCATTGTCGTTCAGGGACTTGAACAGCTTTTTGTCACGGTTCAGCTCCTGGCGCAGAGAGTCCAGCACGTTCAGCCGGTACTTCATCAGGCTGGTTTCAACGGGATCATCCCCGAACAAACCGCCCTGCTCTCCCTGCTCCGCCTCAAAGTCGGCCGCCTGAATCTCCTTGGCCAGCAGCTCCCGCTTGTAGGCATTGGAGGGCTTGAACTTCTGGAACTCCCGAGCGGCGGCCTCCTGCTTGGCCGAATCCTCGAAGTAGCGACCGATCACGGCGCCGTCTTTCTCCGGCAGCTGGCCGGCAGAGACCATGCCAAAGACGTTATCGCCCAGCTTCGCCAGGTTTTCGCCGTCGTTCACAATCTCGGATTTCGGTAGGTTAAACTCGGCGCGCACATCGGCCGGGTCAATATCGGAGTCCCGGAATACCTTGGCGACATCCAGGGGCTCGCCGTTGCCCTGGGCAATGTTCTTGAGGGCCGCTTCTCTGCGGGCGCCAGGGACATCGACGCCCTCGCTTTCTTCGTCCAGGATTCGCGCATTGATTTCTGTCTGCCCCAGGCGCTTGGCCAGCTCCAGTCGGTGGTGACCATCGGCCACGTACAGGGAGCCATCCTTGCGGCGGTGCAGGATCAGGTTGTCGGCGCGCTTATCGTCCCACTCGGTGACGCCAGAGAGGCGGTCATCGGTGCCCTGCTCGTCCACGCGCGAACGGAACTGGTAGGACTTCGGATCCACCTGGATCTGATCCACGGGCACGCGGAATACTCCGGTGCCGTTGTCGGACAGACCAAACCGGGTCTCGCCCTGGCCTTGCTCGCTACTGTCCGCCGGGCGCGACTCATCAGACATCGGACCAAGGCCGAGCTCCTCGCGGGAGAAGCTGCGGAAGCGGCCGCCATTGTTCTCGACGGTTTCGCCTTGGGTCATGCGGTCGACTGCCTCATCGGCGGCGGCCTGGCGCTCAGGGTCGACGGGCTCGCTCCGGCGAGGCTCGAGGCCCATGGTTTGCTCGGCCGGCGTATCCGTCGGCGCCTGGTTCTGCGGCCGGTCCTCTTCGCGCAAGCCTGGGGGGATGTCCAGGCCCTGGGTATCTGGATCCAGAATCGGGGTGTCGTCCAGCGGTTCGGGCTCACCTTCGGCAGCTAGCCTCTGGTTCTGGCGGAGCTCGTAGGTGCCGGTCGCACCGCGCACCGCACCACCGGTTGGGGCGCCAACAATCACGCCACCAGCGGCACGCTCCAGGGCTTGGTCACCTTGCCAGCCCCGCTTGGTACCTACAGACTCGCCCGCGTATTCAATGCCGCCCTCCTGGATGGCCTCCGTGACGCCCTCGGTCACCATGGCGTTACCCACGGCACCGGGGAGCTCGCGCCAGCTGGTCACCGGTTTGCCACCGGGCAGCAATTTGCTCAGGGCGAAGCGATCCACCAGGACGGATGCGGCGGCCGCCGGCCCGGCAATCTTGTAGTCGTCCCAGCCCGGTAGGGCCAGTTCCTCGGCTTCCGCCTGCAGCTCATCCGGAATCGGGGTGCCTTCGGCAAAGTTATCGACAATCGCCTTCTGCAGCTCCGGAGAGGCCTTGTCGATATTGTTCATGTTGTTCTGGACGCGGGCCTCGGCAATTTCCTGGGTCCGGGACATAAGGTAAGCCGGCGCACTGATAATCAGGCCGGCCATATCGGCCAGTGCGGCCGGACCATTCTCGGCAGCGGCGCCCAGGATGTTCTCAACGGTCGGCTCCTCGAGCGCCTTTTCAATGGTGTAATTTGGCTGGTACCCGAAACTCACATCCTCAACCGCCTGGCCCGCACCCTGCAGATTCAGGTTGGTTTCCTCCGGATCTAGATTGCCGGTAAAGTCCAGCCCAAAGCCGCCCAGCGCCAGGTCGGGCTCGTAACCCTGTTCGCGCAAGTTGTCCACGCTATCCAGACGCACGCCCGGATTGAAGCCGCCCATGGCGTCGGTCAGCTTCTGCTCGCCAGATTCCACCAGGGCGCCGGCAAACTGCACCAGGTTGCCGATAAGGTCCATGCTCCGCTCACCGGCCATACGCATCGCGTTGGAGGCCAGGCCGGGGCCTTCCTCCTGCTGCGCAGACACTTCCGGAACGGCAGGCCGGGGCGCGGGCTCGCTGGCCTGGTCAAACTGATCGAACGGGTTGGCCATTAAATGCCCTCCGGAAGGTAGCCGTATTTTTCTTTGAATGCGTCACGCAGCTGGGGATTGTTGGCGACGTTGTTGCGCAGGTACTCCACTGCGGCCTGGGGTGCCTCGCGCTGGACGCGGCCCGATGCGCCGCCCATACCATCCTGGTTGCTGGGCTGCGCGCGCTGGGTTTCAGTGTCGTTGGCGGGAGTGTCAGAGCCAGAGTCTTGCGCCTGGTCGGCTTGCTCGCCTTTCCGGGAATCAGTCTGTGTCCGCTCGGGCTTCTGCTTGCCGGTGATCCTGTAGTATTCATCCAGGGCGGTGTTCGACTCCTGCATGATTTCCTCGGTGCGCTGCTTGATCCAGGCGGTGCGCTTCTCGCCGCCAAACATGCCAAAGCTCTGGTCCTGAGCCTCTTCGGTGGCCAGCTGCCTGGCCTTGCTTTTTTCCAGGGTACCGGTGACCGACAACATGCCGATGCTGGTCGCCTTGATTGGGCTGACGCCAGCCTCCATCAGCTCTTCGGCCCGAGTAACGCCCATCAGGTAATCGCGGTTCGTACCTTCCGGAAAGCCCAGGAACGCGCCGGTCTCGCTGTTGAATTTGCCCATGGTGTTGCGGGCGATCCGCTCGGCCAGATTCAGGTAGGAGCTTTCAAGGCCGGATCCGCCGCCCTCGCCTCCCTGGTCTCTGAAATCAGCCATTACCTCCCCGGTGTACGGGTTCGCCAGGCGGTCATTAATCTCGATGCCCTTTACGCGGCCGTCATTGCCCGTAAGAATTGAAAGCACTTGATTAGCGGCCTCCTGGGCCTGGGGTGTGCGCATGGTGTTGCGCAGCAGCCGCATTCCCTGGACCTGCTCGATGATCTTGTCCATGGGCACCTGCATCACCTCGTCCTCGTCGCCACCTGGCGCGCGGCCGCTGGTCATGGGTGCGTTGTACGGCTTGCCGTCCTCGCCAACCACTTCAAGATCGAAAGTCACTGTTTCGCCGTCCGGACCTGGGTACACGCCAACGATGCGCTTTTGTCCGCCCTCGCCTTTGTTGATCTCCGGCTCAAACATCTGGTTAATCGCCGCCAGGGCTTCCGGGCTGTTCACATCCATCGGGTCGTCTGGATCGATCACCGCCTGGGCAATCTCGATGGACCGGTCGGTTTCCGGCTCCAGGGCTTTCCAGAATTTCGGGTACTTCTGCAGGGTCTGCAGCTCCTCCTCGGAGGCCCCCATTCCCTGGCTGATCTTGCCCAGGGTGAACTGAATGTTCTCCAGATCCCGCTTGCGCTCGGCTTCTTCCTGCTGGTCAGCGTACTGATCCTTCTGCATCTGGAAGGATTCCTCGCGCATCTGCAGGCCACGCTCGGCCCGCTCGTCCTGCTCTTGCCGCTGGTAATAGCGATCCATCAGGCCAAAGCCCTGCATGGCGCCATCCATCAATCCGCGTGTTTCCAGTGCCATGTGGCCTCCTTAAAACAATTCGTTGGCGAGAAAGCCGACACCGGCCCCAATCACCGCACCTGCCGGCCCAGCAGCCATGCCAATGGCCGCCCCGGCGCCAATGGCACTCATCTGCCGCTGCTTTCCGGCCGCCTCCATCTGCTCCTCGGCGCGCTGTTGCTGTCGCTGCTGACCGGCCAGGTCTCCAAGGCCCCGCAAAGCCTCGGACTCCATCTCGCGGCGCAGTCCTACCAGTCCGTAGCTCATTGGTTCATTACCTCGTTTGGAATGCTGGAGAGCCCCATGCCGCCGGCCAGAATGGCCTGCTGGCGATCCTGGGCGGAGATTCGGGCTTCGTTACCGGCGCTGACCGTGGCGGCGGCCCGGTTGACCTTGGCAGCCCGGTCCTGGGCTTGCTGCTGCTCGGGGCTCATGCTCAGGCCGTAGGCCTCGCGATTCTGCTGACTGACTGTTTGCGCGGCATCAAAGGCGGTACCCATGGCGCTGCTTGCCTGGCTGGCTGCCTCGGCTGGCGCGTTCGGGTCAGTGGCCATCTCCGCAAGGCGGTCGACGTAAGGGGCAAACCGGGCTTTCCAGTCCTCCCAGCGAGCCCGGTTGAGCTTGCCAAACAGCTCGCTGGCGCCCTGGTCGCCCTGAAAAGCCTGGTTGGGATCGATGTAAGACGGATCGAACGCGGGCTCTGGCGCAGGCGCCGGGATTGTCGTGTCCGGGATCGGGAGCTGATAGGGAGAGTTGGGTGTCGAAAAATAATCCGCGCGCTGATTCGGTGGGATTCCAAGATCGGGCATACCTGAGCTCCTTAATCGAAGGCGTTAGCCGCTGGCGTGTTGCTGGCTCATTCGTTGGCGCCGCTTTCAAACCAGCCGTTTTCCATGCCGTAACGGGTGCCTGCACCGGCAACGGTGCCGACAAGCTGGAGATTGGCGGAGCGACGGTTGAAGGCGTTTTGGGCGTCACCGATGGCGTCAGCGGCAGACTCCTGAGCCATGCGGGAGAGACCCGCCTGAGCCTGGCCAGACTGGCCCTGGCCAATGGCCGTTATGTTTTGCAGGCCTCGGATCTGCTGGGTGTCCTGCTCAAACTGAGCTCGCCCCAGGTTTTCCCCGCCGGCCTCGGCCAGGTCCAGGCCCAGGTTGTCGGTCTCACCCATAAAGCGGCCGCTATTGGGGTTGATCCCGGCCTTGCCCATACTCAGGCCCATTTGCTGCTGAGTCTTGGACAGCGCCTGATTCTGAGCCTGCATGGTGCGGCCCCGGATGTAAGAGCGGTTGGCTTCGGAGTCCATCTGCTCGACTTGTTCCATGTAGCGGTTTTCCAGGGGCGCCAGCTTGTCCTGGGCAAAGTTCCACTTCTCCGCTGCCACTTGCGCCAGGTACTTCTGCTCTGGCGTGTCCTTGATTGTGTTGTCTCCGCCGTCACCGCTCATAGGTACCTCCGGTTATTGAGACTGCGTATGCTCCACCTGGGGCGCCGGATCAGGCTTCAAGTCGTCCAGGTAGTCGCTTAGGGGTTCGTCGTGAAAATGCTCGCGGACTCGCGGCCCGCAGGCTTCCATCCAGGCCTCGCCGCCCACCAGATAGGCGCACTGAATGACCACGCCAGTCAGCTGGTCGCGCAGGACAAAGGCCAGGGTTTGGTTGTGTTCGGACTCGCTGCGCTCCAGGAACACGCTGTCGCGCCAGTCTTGCAGGGCCATCGCCATCAGCGGGCGCAGGTAGGCCTCGTTTTGTCGATAAAAGGCGTTGCCGGGGATTTCCACAAGGGACTGCCAGAAAGCGGAGATCACCTGGTTTTGAGTAATCTTTTTGTCACCATCAATGATGTCATCCAGAGTCTGGGAGACTCGGAATAAACTCAGGCAAAACTGAACGGCCGCCTGGTTTCCGCGCAGGACTTCGGCCAGAAATTGGGCTTCTTGGGTGCTCTTCATGATCCGCTCCAGGTGGTAAACGATGCGGTCAGTTTATCATCAAGAGCTATGTTTTACTCACCCTGGACGGCGGAAAGCCAGGTTTCCAGGCGGGACAGCTCGGCCGGTGTTGGTGGGTTGGCTTGCTGGCGAAACACTTCTGCCTGACGGTGCAGCAAAGCCGCTCGAGAGGCCCGGCCAATCCTGACCTCCTGGTACACCTGTTGCAGCTCGGGCAGGGACAGATCCACCAGGGTATTGTCGGCCCGTTTCCAGGTCAGCAGTCCATCGGTCACCGTCGGCAAAGAATCGAACAGCTCGATGGCCTGGCGCATCCTGGAGTCGGAGCGCTCGTCGGCATCGAACAAGCCAAAGCTCGTATTGACCGGGGCGGTTTCGTGGGTGTCGCGCCAGTGCTTTATGTCTTGCCAGTCAGCCCTTCGCACACCCAAGGCAATCACTTTTCCATCGACAACAAGGTGAGCGCTTGTATCAGATAAAAAATTCGGAACTTGAATGTAATCGTGCTGGTCAGAGGAAATAATCGTATTAATGTGTTCTTTTTTTTGAGCTGTTGCTTGCTGCAGTATCTCTCCAGTCGTTTTGTTATACAGCAGATATTTAATCATCTTTTTACTCCCAACACTGACAGGAACGCGCTTTTGACTGTGAAAGTAAAGCCGCTAGGGCGGTACACTTTTAACTCAATGTTATGCAGGCCGCCCGTTAGATTAATTTCTACTGCATTTTCACCGCGATAAACGCCATCTACATAAATCCTGCAGTTCAGGGAAAAGTTTGAATACGTGTTAAAAAATACAAAAGCTTGCGCTTGTATTAGAACGGGAATTGAAAAAGACTCCTCATGGTTGTAACTCAAAATGAGAACTTGAGACCAGCCAACTGCCACTGATTTGTTTGATGTGGTCGCTACAGCAGGTACTGTTACAGCGTTGTCTTTAATCTGGAGGGTGTTAACGTAAGCCTTGCCAGTGAAAATCTTTTCACCGTCAATAAAGGTTGTTCCTGGCTGCCTCCAGTTTTGTATGTCGGCTGCCGCACCTTCTGCTTCATTCCGGATTGCCCCAATAGTGCTGCCACTAACAGACACGCCTTCATCGAGAGCGCCGCCGAGAACCTCAATATACCCCCTAATAACTGCGTTGTTGGCCTCAAAGTCGCCATTTTGGAGCAACTGCCACCCTGCAGATCCAGCTAGGTAGTTTGCCGACGCGGCATCCCCAAAAAACGTCGCCGCTTCGGCCACACTCAGGTTGTCAACATCGATGTAGTCGGCCTTGAGCAGGCCGGCGGCTGTGGTAATCGGCGTTACGCCATCGGGCGCCACCAGCTTGCCGAAGGTGATCGCCCCCAGCTGGCCCTCTTCGATGGAGCCCTGGCGAATGCGTGCCTCATCCAGGTACAGCACGCCACCGTCAAACAGGAACGGGTAGTACTCGGACTCTCCCGGCTCTGCCAGTGCAAAGGTATCGGCCCGCCAGATAGTTCCGGCGGTTTGCCCGTCGTTGTAGGTGGTGTAGCCGGAAATCAGCCCGTTTACGTCCAGCTTCAAGGTGGCCGTGGCGCCAATGGCGGTTAGCTCGCCGTCCACCCGACTGATTTCAGTGTTCAGGGATTGCTGCACGCTGGCGATGTCGCTGCCCAGGGCAGACTGGACGGTTGTTATGTCCTCGGCGGTCGAGTTGATCCGGCCATCCAAGCGGGCGACTTCGGTATTCACGCTCTGCTGAACAGTGGCAATGTCGCCGGACAGGTTGGACTGAACCGTTACGATGTCCTGGGCCAGACTGTTATCGGCACTGGTGCGCGCGGTCTGCTCGGCACTGATTGCAGCGGCATTGTCGCCAGTGGCGGCAAACAAGGTCTGAACATCACTGGCCAGGGCGCTATCAGCATCGGCTCGAGCTGTTGACTCCTGGCTGATTGCAGCGGCATTGTCGCCAGCCTGGGCAAACAGCGTCGTAATATCCTGGGCCAGCGCACTGTCGGCATCGGCCCTGGCGGTTTGCTCGGACAGAATGTCAGCAGCGTTCTGATCGGTGACCGCTGTTAACGAGGTAACCTGTTGCGCCAGCGCTGAATCGCCCTCCTGCCGCGCGGTCTGCTCGGCACTAATGGCGGCTGCGCGCGCGCCTTGTTCAGCGGCAATGGCGTCAATTCGGGCTTGCGCCTCGGCCGATATCCGGTTTGCCACAGAGCCGGCCAGCGTAGCCGGGCCATCGATCAGGTTAATGCGCCCCTCCAGGCCGCCGGCCAGCTGGTTCTCGTTGATCTGGTCAGAGAGTTTTTGCAGCAGGAACGCGGTGTCCTCCAGGGCCTGGCCTGGCGTTCCGGCGGCTGCATTGGGAGGGCCTTCGACATCGGCCGTGGAAACAAACGTGATCCAGTAGTAATAGGTCTTGAGCTCGGTATCGTCCCGCACGTTGTCGGTAAAGAAGGCGCCCGCCTCCCTGCCCACAATGCGCGCGTTGGCAAAGTTGTCCGCCTCGGCCCGGTAGATATTGGTGTAGGCGTGATTTCCATACAGCGAACCCGGAATGTCCCACGTAAGGGAAATCAGGCCATTGAAACCACCTGAAACTGACAGGCTGGTGGGCGGCGGCGGTGTCGCCAGGTTGGGCGGCGGCAGCTCAATGCGTCGCTCAACGGAGCCCGGATCCACTCGACCGGCGCCGGCCTTGGCTTGCACCAGGCCTATGTCCAGGAGGTCGCCCAGGGTCAGCTTCCGGTCCCTGGGATCCCCGCGCAGGCCCTCGCCCACTTCCAGGAGCTCGGTCACGGCAGACAGAAGCGGCCGGATCTCGCGGTCAATCCGCGGGGAAACCGGCGGCAGTGAACGGCGGCGGTTGGCCATCAGATCAACTCTCCTGGGCTGGTCGCAATCTGGACGGAGGATACTTCGTTGGTACCGGACAGCTCGATTTCCCAATCCCTGGCCAGGGTGTAGCCCGGCGGGAGCCGGAACATGCCGGCTGACTGAATGGGCTGATCCAGGGCTTTGACGCCATCGGCGTACAGGCGCAACGTCACCGGGTAGTCGTAGGCAATCACTTTGCCGCAGGTGAACCCGGCCGCCCCTGGCGGAAACTCGTTGATCTTTGAGCGCCAGGTGTAGGTCATGGCTGGCCCGCCTTCCCAGGTCACAATGTCAGTGCCCTGGATCAGGTACAGCGTGTCTGTCAGCAGGTCGTAGTAGCCGGCCTGGGCCGTTACGTCGTGGAACTCGATACCCTGCCCAGGGGTGAAGGTGAAGCAGCCGCCCTCATAGAACGCCAGGTATTTGCCGTCGTACCTGTAGGCATGGATGGTGTCAGGATTCAGGGCCTGCCACTGCTCGCGGGTCAGCACCGTCTGGGTCACCACGCGGGCCTCGGAGCCACCCACCGCCACCAGGCCGTCGTGGCTGGCGTACAGGGCGTAGCCGCCCATATCCACCACGGAGCGCTTGGCAATGCCAGGCTGATTCACGTCCAGCTCCATCTGAGCCATCGCGGCCGGGGTGTGACCGGTCACGATCCAGGGTTTGCCCTCGGTCACCACCAGCAGGCCCGCGCTGATCGCGGCAATCCCGACAATGTTCTCCTGGAAGGCCAGCTGGTAATTCACTGGCCAGGCGTGCGGCAAGTACGGCTCACAGAAGCACAGCGTGTTATCGAAGAAACCGGCCAGGATCCCGTTCGGAAGGGCCGTTAAGCCGGTCATTCCGGGGTTGGGTCGATCCCAGGTCAAGCTCAAGAGCGCCCGGCCAAGTTTTTCTGACAGCGTATCGTCCGTGTATGAGCCTGCTGAAACGGGCAACTCGGTCACCAGCTGGAACTCACCGCCCGACTCCGCCCGGTACAGGCGCTTTTTGGTGATGTCGTAATCGCTAGACGGAGCTGGAGGCAAACTGACCTCAACCTCTCCCCCCTGGGGCGCGTCATCAACCATATCCCAGCGCAAGATAGTTCTCGAGGGGTCGCTCGGCGGGCCTTCCTCACCATATTGGGAAACATAGGTCACCACGTAGACGGTCTCGATGGCAGTGTTTGGTGGGGTCTCTCGGCCGACGGGCTCCGATACGGAGGGTGCGGAGCTCGGCGCCGGGATTCCCAGCTCCAGCCAGTCCGACGGGTACGGCTCGGTACCGCCGGTCGCCAGAGCCAGTGTCGTCATCTTCGGCGCACCCTGCCCGGTCCAGTACACTCGCGCGTAGGCGTCGTTGGCAATCGGAGAGCGCACCACATCGATGTCGTATTCGTCGCCCCAGGAGAACCAGTAGCCGGCGCCGTTGTTGCCCACGTTGTAGTGGTACAGGTTGGCCGGGTTAATGGTGGCCGGAAGCGTCGCCTGGGCACCTACACCCTTTTGAGGTCTGAGCGTGCCGCTACGCAGATCCACGTTGCTGGCCACCTGGGCCGCGTTTTCAGGCAATAGGCGGGCATCCAGGATAGGGAGAGCTCCCTGGGGGTTGGCAATGGCTATCTTCATGGTGGCGCTTCTTTGGGCGTAAGTTTGGTTACGTGAAAGCCCGCTGAACGCGGGTCCAGGCGAATTTCAGCGCCACTACAGGCGCAAGCAACGGAAACCACAGCCGGTAATGCCCAGACAGCTTGCGGACATACCGGCGCTGAATATTGTCGATCCAGCCGTGGCCGACTCGGTACATGACGAAGTGGCCCTCACCCTGAAAGGTGCAGTACCAGAACGTGTACCGGAAGCTCAGGATATTGAGCCAGAACCAGAGCATGGACCGGCCTGAGAGCATCCACAGCAGCGTCAGGCTGTAGTCTTCGCAGTCGCCCCGTAGCGGGCCGCAGTCGTTCTTGAGGATCTTCCAGCGCTCGCCCTGGTCGGGTGTATAGACGAATCGGTTGTTTAGGTCTTTCAGGCTCACAGCCAGCCCTCCCGCTCGGCAATCATCCTGGCAAAGCCCACGTCTTTGAGGTGACTCTGCCGGCAGTGGTTCACTTCCCAGAAGAACAGCCGGTCGATCCTGCGGCGGCGCTTTTCCCAGTCCAGGTCGCCTTCAAGATACCCTTCCCGATAGCTCCGGCCGGACACGGTTTCATCCGGGGACCCGTTGAACAGGATTACGTTCAGCATCTGACTTAGAAGGGTCATCAGGTTAGATAAGCGCTTCATCGTCACTCCTGATCGGCTCCAACCCCCACGCCGCAAACTGTTCGTGAGGGTCAACGTCGATGGCCATGAGTGCGCCACCTTCGGCGTTGATTGCGTCGAGGGCCTGCTTTGCCAGTTCCAGATCGACGCCTTCGGGAATGTCCTGTGCTGGCAGTTGGCCGGTTGTCAGGCGCTCCAAAAGCGTTGGGGTGCAGGCCGTATGGGCTACGGCGTAATCCGTGGTGCCATCGGTGTAGGTGGCTTGCCTGAACGTGTTGATGTCTGCCGGGGATTCGCCTACAAGGGCAGCTAGGTGGTTTGCTGGTTCGGTCAGGGGCGCGGGGACGGCTAGGGTTAGGGTTTGGGAGTATTGGGTGGTCATAGGGTTACTCCGGATTTAGAGGCAAGGTATTGTTCAACCTGACTTCGCTCAGTCGTAGCTGCTAGTCGGTTAACAAGCAAAAGTCCGTAGAATTTCCCGCCAAAATTGTTAGTTGTGACTTGGCCGCCTCGTTGAAATAACGCAGCATTAGCAGGGGCGCTTTTAGGGCCGGGAGCAAATGATAAGCTGTCGTAGTATCCGGTGCTTAAATTGAGATCAATGAACCCAGTCGTTATATCGGATTGTGCGCTGGATACGAGCGCTGTCCCGCTCGCATAAAGCCCTGTGGTAGCCCCTACAATTTTCGCTCCCCCCACATTAACCGCGCTTCTCGCCCCAGTTTCCCCCGGCAAAAGCAAAAAACCGCCGTCACTAGAAGTGCCAAATACATAAAACCCTCGCGTTGCCAGCGAAGCAGATGCTGCAAAATTGTTATCAGTCGCGCCCCCTTGGGTTGCAACGGGTATGACAAGAGAATCATCAACCCCGTCTACCTCCAACCAATGCAGCACCCCATCCGTCCGATAGATAGGCCGCGATGCACTGACTGACTGAGAGGCGTGGTTGCCATTTCCCGACTTATCCAGCATCAACCCAACCGGATCACCATCAGCGGTGACAGGCGTAGTGCCTGCTGCGTCCTGAAACAACGTGCCCAGATCGGAAGGGTCATACCATGCGCCTTGCTCGCCGTTCTTGAACAGCTCAGACGGCAACCAGATGGGCCGTCCCCGCTGACTGCGCCACGGGCTACCCAACCAAGGGCCGGTTCTGCCGTTCTGGCTGGCCCATGGGGATTTCCACAGGCTCACTTGGCCACCTCCCAAGTGCTGACTCCCACACTAACAAGACGCAGGGCCGTGATAGCGCCGGAGATAGCGTCAGAGGTCTGCTCGGTCACGCTACCGGCTGGCCAGTCGATCCAGATGGCGGTATCCGCTTCAATGGCCTCAGCAGAGCTCAGGGTGTACTGAACGGTGGCGCTGGTGCCGGGCTGGACCACGATGAGGGTTTCCCGGTCCATGGCCGGTACCGATAGAGCCTCAGAGGTGGCGTCGGTGACGGTTTCGGTGTGCCGAAACGACAACTGGCCGCTCAGATTACTGGACCCGCTACTAGTGGACTTCATTGATTTCATGGCACTTCTCCACGATTGTTTGACTAAAGCCGATAACAGAAGGCATCAACGCCTGCTCACAAAAAGCGGCGGGGTCGAACACGGGCGCCCCCGACTTGGTGGCCATAGGCGGCCAGCTGCTTGGCCTGGGTAATGCCGCCCTCCCACAGCCGGCGGTAATAGATCGCCTGCTCCGGGTTCTTCCAGGACTGCGGCAGCATGAACAGCTTATGCAGGGCGCCGTAGCGCAGGGTGTTGTGGTGCAGGCTGATGAGCTCGGCCGGCATGGACTTGCCCGGTACCGGCTTGACCGCCAGGCGGCCGTACAGGCTGCTGGCCTTGGGCTTGAAGGACAGCTCAATCGAGGCCGGACCCGTCTGCCGGTAGTGAATCCCTGGGCGCAGCGGGCGCTCGTCCACCAGGACCTCCACCACGCGCACGGGCTCGGCGTCGGTCGGCGCCTCGAGCTTGGCGTAGTCCGTATCGGCCGCCACCACAATCGGCCCGTCGGTGTGGATCCAGGCGTTGCCCTGGTCGCACAGATCCGCCATGGACCACAGGAGCATATCCTTGATGGTCATACGGGGTGCGTCGGGCACGTCCAGGGCTACCCGGCGGATAATGTCGTCAAGGGTCATGCTGAGCCTCGCTGCGGGTTCTCGGAGCTGTCAGGGGCGTTCGGGGAGGTTCGGGCGTCAGTCTGCAGCTTGCCCGTAAGCTGGCCCATGAATGCCTGGTAGTGCATCCGGGACCGGTTGAGGTTGGCCGGGGTTTCGGCATCCTTGGCAAAGGCCCGGTACAGGATGTAATCCAGCGCCACGGGCACGTACACGTCGTCCAGGGCGAAGTTGTCAGCCCCGGCCGTGGTCAGTCCGCCCGAGTTGTCGTGCAGGTCTGGCACCCTGGAATACACCAGCTCCACGGAAGCCCCAGCCTCGGCAGGCGGGTAGACGTAGAAGTGGTGCGGATCCTCGTCGTCGTACAGGTAGTATTCGATGGTGGTATCCGCTGGATCGGCGTGCCAGCCAGGGCGCACCATGTCCAGGGTGGCCCGCCATGCCCGCTTGATCGCGCTCAAATCCCCGGCCAGGTTACGGATCACGGTCAGCAGGCGATGGGCGCCGGCCGGCAGGGTCTGCTTCGATCCGGCTACGAGGTCCAGGGAGTCGTTCACGGAAAACGCGCTGGGCTTGAGCTGCAGAGCGGCCGGGTAAAACTCGTTGAGCCAGCCCACCAGCTCCACGTTGGTCCATCGGGTACCGTCGGCCGTCACCTCCTGAAGGATCAGCCGCGCGCGGTTTACGATGTTCTCCACGGTGGCGACGGCCATCGGTTACACCTCCCGCATGTGGCGCTTTTTGGCCAGGGCAGCGGTGTACGGGAAGAACACTTTGGTCTTGGTGTTCTGAAGCAGCCTGCCCTCGTACTCAGGCTTGCGAACGTGACTTGTCACGTTTTGCGTTTCCGCCCGCTGGCTGTCGCTCTTGCGCTTGCGCTTGCCGGAGCGCTTGGTCTGCTCCTTCCCGTTGCGGTTGGTGTTCAGGGTTTCGGCCTGAGTGTCGCCATCGCCCTGATCCTCCTGAGCCTCGCTCTCGTCACCCTGATCGACCTGATTGGGCTCCTGGCCTTCCTCGGCTTCCTCGATCTGGTCCAGGTGGGCGTGCAACTCGGCCTGCAGGATGTTCATGTTCTTGCGGCGGTCGAGCTCGATCATGGGCTCCAGGTTCCGGCCAATCTCCTCCAGCTGCTCCTTGGTGCGGGCAGCGTCAATCTTCTCGCGGATTTCCTCAGTCACGGGAAACCTCCTTAATCACAAAGTGTGGAAAAGTGCCGCCCCGCAGGGCGGCGTCAGGCGGGATTAGCCGCGCTCAGCGTACAGGTGGCCGGCGGCGTTGCCGTCGATCATCTCGTAGCCAAACACGTTCAGGCCGCGCACCAGCTTCCCGAAGTCATCCGGGTTGGGCAGGGTTTCCATGTTGGTCATCTGGCTGGCGAAGGTCAGAGCCTTCTTGTGACCGAACATGACGTTGGTGGCCTTGCGAGTGGTGGTCGCGTCGGTAACCACGGAGAGGTTGTTGGACACGTAGACGCTGAACCGGTCCAGCTCACCCACCTTGCCGTTGCGGAACACGGACTTGTTATCGCCCATGGCGCTGGCGTCACGCAGGTCGGACTTTTTCAGCATCCCGTTCATCCACGCCGGGAGGATGATGTACCGCTGGTCGTCCGGAACGTTCTGCTCATCCAGGACGGAGCCGCAGTCGACGATCACATCCATGATGTTGGCCTTGGTGACCGCCACCGGAGCGCCGGCCTCACCCAGGTTGTAGGAACCGGACTTGGCACCGGCCCCGGCCCCGGCATTCTCGGCGGATACGTTAGCGTACACGTCGCCCAGGATGTGGGTGTCGATGGCGATTTTCATCTGCTGGCCGGCGTCGTCAGACCAGTTGTCCATCAGCTTGATGTCCGCCTGGTAGGCGTCCACATCGTTCACCTCGAAGGCAAAGTATTTTGCCTGGTCGATGTGCAGCTCTACCTTGTCGGAGGTCGGCTTTTCGTAGCTCAGGCCGCCGCCAATCTGGTAGTCGTTGATGACGATGGACGGGGTGGTGCGGATCTGCACGGTATCGCCCTGGGCGCGGATCTCGCCCTCGTAGTCAGTGTTGGCAATCTCCGCGAAGCAGGTACGGGCGTACAGCTTCTCAACGAGTTTGCCGGACCAGACCTGGGGGATGAATCCCGGGGAGCTGGTGGAGGAAATGTCCGGGTGCCCGGCGGCACGAGTTGGACCTGCCATAACTTGTACTCCTTATCGAATCGGAAACCCGGCAGGACGCACCTCAGCGGATGCGGTTTTCCTGCTGGGCCTGGAAGATGTCGGCTTCCAGTCGCTGGGCCTCGTCCGGGGCGTATTTGCCCTGCGTCTTGTCCCGGTAGAACTTGCTGATCTCATCCCGGGTCCAGTAGCGTTTGCCTTGCGGGGTCTGTGTGGCGCGACTGGTGTCGGGGTCGATCTGGTCGTCCGGGATCTCTTGCTGCCCTTGCGACTGCTTTTTGAAGGCGATGAACAGGTCAGCTACCTTGTCGGCGTCCAGTGCCCGTTGCGCTTCAGTCAGCGCCTGCTGACGCTGCTTTCCGGTCTGTGGGTCAAACTGAGCCAGGAAATGGTGGAACGCGGGGTTCTGGTTCACGGTCACGTAATCCGGTACCAGCTCCTTGAGAGCGGTCCAGAACGTGGTTTCCGTGGTCAGGCGCTCCTTGCGCTCGAAGCTCTCGACCTTGCGCTCCAGTTCCTGGACCTTGGCGCCGTCAGATCCCGAAGCCGTCAGCTTCCGGACAAAGCCCACCAGGTCCTCGCCGAACTCCTCCTCGAAGTGACGGATCTCCTCGTCACTGAGGCCGGTGTTGCTGGCGTCATTGCCCTGGCCGGGTTGTGCTCCGGAGCCTTTGAGCTCCTCAATCTGTCGTTCGCGGTCCTGGACCTGGCCTTTCAGGTCGTTGACCTCTCTCTGCAGCGCTGGCACCTCGGCGTTGTACTTGCCTTCGAGCACGCGGAAGCGGTGTTCCCAATAGCCTTCGGAGCGCTTCGGCTCATCTTTCAGGCCATCCTGGGAGCGCTTGTCGGCGCCCTCGTCGGGGTTCCGTTGGGTATCAGCGGATTGCGATTCAGTGCCGGTGGCATCAGGCGTCTTTGAATCCTGCTCCGGAGCCGGCGTGTCGCCGGGGTTCTGGTTGGCTTCAAAGTGTGCGGCGGCGGCATCCGCCTGCTGCTGAACGGACTTCGGTAGTGACATATCAACTCCTATGGGGTGAGCCGGCATGGCCGGGGTTCACGATTCGGGGTCACGGATTCGGCCGCCTGTCTGCAGTCAGGCACCGAGCGTTCGCCCACAAAAAAGCCGCCTCGAATGAAGCGGCTTGCTTGTGGGGCCTGGCGTACCAGGCAATTAATCGGCGTAGCGGTTGCGAACCACCTGTTCAGCCTGCTCCAGGTTGTCCAGCAACTTGCTGGCGAACCGGGCCTCGCCCTGCAAACGCAGGAGCTGGGCGTGCTCCGGGACGCGCTCCAGCTGATCTCGCTGGGCCTCCCGCTCCCGGCGGAGCCAGGCCAAAAGTCTGCGGCCCTCGGGGGATCTGGCGATTCGGGCCAGGGCCTTCCATTCCTGTTCTTTCTCTTGCTCGTCCAACGGCGGCCTCCTGTTGTGGCTGCTGCATCATGTTGAAGATTTCCACCAGGAGCTTGCGGGCCTCCAGTGGCGTCAGGGTGCGGGTGCGCTGGGTGTCGGCCTGGGTCTGATTGACCTCGGCCTGGACTTTGCTCGCGCGGGCGCTCTTTTCCTCGGCGGAGGCGGCCTTGTCGTTGAGCTCGGCCTCCTTGATGGCCTGCTCCAGCTGTTGCAGGGCCTGGGTGGCCTGGCTTTGCTGCGCCAGGTTCTGCTGCATCTTCTCCTCGGAAGGGATTAGGCCCGGCATATCGATCTTCGCGGCAATGGCCTCGAGCAGATCCCGGCGCCCTTCCTGGCCCAAGATGGCCATGTCGTACTCGTTCGCCGTCATACCCATGAACTCCAGGCGCATCTGGTGGGTTTGCTCGCGGATCAGCATGGCGGAGGAGCCGCGCGGGACCACGGCGCAATCGCCCTTGATGCTGTTATCGGAGCTGTACTGCATGTTGTGCAGCCAGATGGCTTCGATCACGCGGCGAATCACGCCCCGATCGATGTGCCTCACGGCGTCTTTAATGCCTTTGTTGGCGCTCTCCATCAGCATGGACAGGCCGGTAGCCGTGTTCCCTGCCCCGCCCACACGCTCATTGCCGTAGGCGTAGCGGGGAATGTTGGTGGCATCGTCGGCCCGGATCTCGAACTTCTCGAACACGGCGAGCAGCTCGGCGGCGTTGCTGTTGGGCTGGTAAAAGCGAACGGCCGGGTTGTTGCCGGTCACGTTAGAGTCGCGGGTGCGCCAGACCTTCCAGGGGTAGATATCCGTGGGATCTTCGCTCGGGTCCAGGCGGTCCTCGTAGACCTCCACCTGGGGACCGGAAGAAATGGCCAGGTTGTTGGCCAGCGAGCGCGCGGTGGCGTTGCACATATCCTGGATGTCGGCCATCAGCTCGGGGATGGCAATGCCCCAGAACGAGCCCGGTACCGGCTGGAAGCTGGCCTTGCTGTAGGGTCGGCGCTCCAGGGGGTCGCGGTTGATCTTGACGCGGATAACGTGGGTGCCAATCAGGGTTGCCTCAACCTCGTACTCGGCCAGCGGATCCTCGATGTCGTCCGGGTTCACGCCCCACTGTAAAAGCTGGGTACCCTGGGCGCCGCCGCAGTAGATCAGGGCGTCGATGGTCTGGCCCTTGGTCAGCCACTCATGCCCGCGCCCTTCCAGGTTGGCGCGCTCACCGTCGGTCCACAGCCAGTCTCGAAGGCCGTTCTGTCCGTGCTCCTCGAGCACACGCTGGATGGCTTCGGAACTGTAAGAGGGAACGCCGATGAGCTTCTGCAGCCCGCCTCGGGTGAATCGGTCCCGCTCGATCAGGTATGCGCCGTCGTCAATGTCGGTGGCGTCCGGGCTCGGATACATATCGAAGGGGCTGACCTGGTACCACTCCGGCCGGATCTCCTTCGTCTTGACCGGTTTCCAGCCTTCCTGCCAGGCGAGGGTCGATACGCGGCGCAGGCTATGACCGCGAATGAAAGCGGTCGGATACGTCACGAAGTCGTCAATGAAGGCCTCGAAGGCCTCATCCCACTTACCCTCGGCCAGCTGGTCTGCAATCACCTGCTCATGGCGCTCGGCTGCATCGCGGGCGCGCTCCTGGGCGGCCTGGCGAATGTGCTCCTCGGCCTTCTTCATAACCTGCTCGGGATCCACCGGCGGCACTTGCTGGCCCTGTTCGGCGGCCTGCTGGGCTGCCAGGGCGTGCTGCTGCTGGAATTGCTGCATGAACTGCTGGAACACAGGCATCAGGTATTGTGGCGGCACCTCTGCAACTGGCGTCGGGTCCAGCCCCCATGGCCTTTCGTTTGTCGGCATGAGGATGTCACGGATCCACGCGGCCGCTGCCCGGCACTTGGTGTTCGTGAGCATCATGTAGATGGCGCTGCCGCCTTCCTGCTTGATCGCAGCCAGCTTCTCCGGGGAGTACTTGCCCTTGCGACGGCGCAGGCAGTCCAGCAGGCGCAGCTCCACCTCCTGCTTGGCCATCTTGGCTTCTTCCCAGCATCGGCGGATATGCGCGCCCAGGGAGCTCTCGATCAGCTGGCGCTGGCGCGACTCCTCATCAGCCAGGCGCTGGGCCTCTTGCTCCTGGTGCAGCTCACCGGCAGAGCGGTACTGCAGCAGTCCCAAACTAGCCATTCGCGGCGGCCTCCTCGGTCAGGATCTCGTACACGGCCTGATTGATGATCTGCTTGCGCTTGCGCAGCTTCAGGCTGTTACGGAGCATCGGGTTCAGGTGCTCGAACAAGTCGGTCAGGTAGCCGGTGGGATCGGCGGCGAACTCGCGCAGGTTAATGTTGAAGGTCACCCCCATCTCATGCCCGGCCATGAACTGCAGGCGCACGCCAGGCTCACGTTTGGTCACCCGGTGCTCAATGATGATCGGGTCGATCTGGATGTGATCCACGTCGTTGCGAAAGCGCCCGTTAGGCACCGGCAGTCCGGCCCGCGAAATAGCCTTGGCGACCACGACGGCAACCTCACGCTGAGTCAGATCAACGCGCTTGTCAGATTCCAGAATCGGCATGAATACCTCTATGTGTGTGCAGCCCAGCGGCCCCGGCCGCGTCGTGCGGCAGGCCTGGGTGTGGATCCGTGGTGAACTCGAGAGAAAAGGCTGGCCCGCGCCAGGGTTTCCAGGGCCTTGGCCCCATGGGACGCCCAATCATGGCGCGGGGTGTCCTTGTACCGGCCGCGCTTGTCGTCCCACTCCTTACGGAAGCTGTCCAGGCACTTGACGCCCTCGTTGCAGCTCTCCTCATTGATCCAGCATCTGGGCAGGAAATTGCGCACAGCCTGGATGCCCTCCTGGTGGTTGGAGATCCTGGGCACCGTCTCGAAGTTGATGCCGTACTGTTTTGCAACGTCAGATCGGGACAGTCCGGTACCGAGCTCCCGAACCGCCAGGTCATGCGGCCCGTAGTGCCCACCGTAGCGGTAGCCTTTCTTGTTCAGCAGGTCGGCGTAGTACTCGATGCCCTCGCCGTTGTCCTCCAGGTAATCCACCAGGTGAACTTCCCGGCCCACCACCTGGGCAAACCAGATCGCCATGGTGTCGTCCATGCCCAGGTCCCAGCCGGTGAAAACGGGCAGGCTGGGGTTGACCTGCACCTCGGTAGTGAGTCGGCCGGCCTTTCGCAGCTCGGTCATTTGCGTGGCGTAGTAGGCGCCCTGAATGGCTTGCTCGAAGGCCTCAGCCGGGTAGGACGGGTATTCCCGCCCCATATCGTCCTTCAGCTGCTCCGCCTTCTTCACGTACCAGGCCTGCTGGCCGGCCGTGGTCCGGATCCCGTGCTTGTGCTCCAGGCGCTCGAAGTACTCCCGGAAGCGCTGAGGAACCACCACGCCCGCCGGGTCCATGGTGTAAGTCGGGTCCTGCCACCACGGGAAGAAGTGGAACTGAAAATCCAGCGCCGTAGGCTTGCGCCCCATTTCCTGCAGCTGCTCGGCGGCCTGGGCGTAGTCATAAAAGTAGCCCTCCTGGCCCTCGGCGGTAGACTCCAGGGTGATCTGGTTGCCAATGCCGACGGCTTCAAAGGCGCCGGTCACAATCTCGCGGGCCTTCTTGGGGTACTCGCGGCAAATCTTGCCGAACTCGGATACATGCAAGCGCTGCAGCGTGCCGCCCCGGTAGCCGGTAGAGACCTTGATCCGGCTGCCGTTGGTGAACTCGTAGGCGCCGGAGCCGGACTTGTCCCGGCGCGGTACCGGCAACTCAAAGCCCAGCTGCTTGAACAGGGTCAGCCAGGCCTCGCTGATGTTCTCGTAGGCGAACGTGATCTTGTTCTGAAAAATGTCCTGGGCGTCGTCCAGCTTGTGGCAGATGCAGCCAACGCTGAAATTCTCGGTAAAGAGGCAGTCGTCCAGGCCATCGATCATCTCGAACGTCGTGAAACCCAGCTGCCGGGCTTTCAGGATCAGGTTGCGCGTGTGCCCGTTGATGAAGCGCTCGCGCTGGGCCTGGTTGGCCGTGAACCGGATCTTGCGGCCGTCCTTGTCCTTGATGAAGTACAGCGCATTGATCCGGAACCACTTGTTATTCAGCGCCTCCAGGATGTGCTCGGGTTCGGTGAGCTCGTCCCGCTCCCAGGCCTTGAGATAGGCATCCCCCAGGCGCACCAATGACGCGCGGCGCATTAGCGGCCCTCTTTGGCCTTCTGCAGCAGCTCCTTGATGCTGAACGAACCGGTGTGCTCATGCTCCACCTTGTCTTTAAAGGCTTGGATCTCAACGTGCCGGCCGATCATTTCCAGGTTCTTCTGCTTGTCCGGCATCTTGAGCTTGCGCACGATGGTCAGTACCGCGTCCTCGCCCTTGCCGATGAGCTCGTTTAGATCCACCCCGCTGATGCTGGTGCGCCAGGCTTTGGGCCACTGACTGATGGGACGGATGTTGCCGCTGTCATCCAGCACGTCCGCGATGTCCAGCTCGTCAATCTGCTGCAAGCGTCCGAGCAACCAGGAAGCATCCATCTTGAATTGCTCATCGGCCTGTTTTGCGGCGATGGCCTGGAGCTCCTCCACCCTTGACAAGACCTTGACATCCTTGAGCAGCCTGGAGGCGCTCTGATAAATGCTGTCCTCTTTCATCCGGCTGGTCTGGTAGGCGTGCCGGTAGGCGTCGGAGGCGTTGCCGTGCAGGGCGTAGTGTTGAGCGAACGCTTCGCGCTTGGGGTTGGTCAGTTTTGGCATGAGTTACTGTCAGAGCTTGAGGAATCGTCCCGGCTGGCCTGTTCCATGCGCTTGAGGTGCAGCTCGGTCTCGCGCTCATCCCGGCGTTTCTGCATCCAGACATTGAACGCAAAGGTTGCGATGCCCAGGACCAGACCGGCCAGGCCAATCGCCTGGTTGAAGGTCAGTCCAAACACCGCCAATGATCCGTTGGCCAAATAGGCCGACTGAGCCGCCACAGAATCTGCCTTGTTTTCGATGTTCATTTGCCACCCCTGGAGAGCAGCCCCTGGATCAGCCCAACCGTGGGCCGTCCTGCCGCCAGGGCCTTATCCCCGCTGCGGCTTTTGATGTTGACGCCGAGAATGGCGCCCATGGCCACGAACAGCCAGACCAGCAGGCCGGTAAACTCCGGATCCGAAACCACCGTTGGATCCCGGAACACGGCATGAACCAGGGCGGTGACCAGCCCGGCAATCGAGAGGCCGAACACCCAGCCAATGAACGGGCGCCAGCCTGACTTGAACCAGCCATCGGCTTTGTACTCCTCCCGCATGGTCTTGTTGATCTCGACCAGGCGGGCCGTTTCGGCTTCCAGGCTCATACGGCGCAGCTCGCGCTCATGCTCCCGTTCGATCTGCTGGAGCTTGGCCGCCGCCTGGGGATCGGATTTCAGGGCCTGGGCGACGGCATCGGGGCGGTTATCAACGCCCAGGGCCGTGGAAATCAGGGTGCCAACAGCGGTGCCAGCCGGGCCGCCTAACGCGGTACCCAGCAATGGCGCAACGTCGGCCACCGTGTCTCGGATGGTTTCCCACATCGTTACGGGTACTCCACATTGGGGTTTCGACGGATATCGAGGTACCACTCATCCCGAGCCTCTAGCTGCTTCATGAGCACATCAAACGCGGCGCCGGAGTCGAACACTGCCAGGGCATCCCGGAGCATCCCGAAACCCATGCCAGGCGCGATACAGCCTGCAAGCTGGTGCGGCCAGTTGGCCGGGTGCAGCATGATGAAGGTCCGGCCGCCGGGTACATCGGTTACCTCCCACCCTTCCAGGTACGTGCCACCACTGGTCCTTTCCACCACCCCGGAGCGGCGCTTGCGCAGGGTGTAGACCCCAGGCGGGATGCAAGATTTGAATGGTTCGTTGTTCACCCAGGAGCGCTCACAGGTGTAGACAAAAGAGCCATCCGGGAAAAACAGCTGCCCGAAGCTGCCGGTCAGCGGGCCGCGCTCGGTCTTGAACGGTGAGGAATAGAATTCTAGGAGGATCAGAGTGTCAGTCACGGTCAAACTCCGGGCATAAAAAAACCCGCAATCCAGAACTGGAGCGGGTCTCAAAAAGGGAAAAAACGTGCAACTTAGCGAACAGCATACTTATCTGTGACGGTTTTTCAACAACAAAAAGGGCTGGTTCAGTAATTTGTTACTTGCGTTACCGGGTAACGATCATTATAGTTTGGGTGTGTTTAACGATCTGGAGGGATCACCAATGAACGCACCGCACCACAACCTGGATATTTTCGACCACCACCAGGATCCGGCCGTGAACGATGCGGCCGGCCTGTTCACCACCATGACCGACGAGCAGATCCTCGAGCGGGCCATGGAAATCCTGGAAGAGCGCCACAAGCCCGGATCGGAAGCCTTGAAGTCTCCGGGAGACACCCGGCGCTACCTGCGCATGAGGATGGCTAACCTGCAGCACGAAGTCTTTGGTGCGCTCTGGCTAGACAATCGCCACCGCGTCATCGAGATCGAAGACCTGGCGGCCGGCACAGTGGATGGAGCGGCCGTTTACCCCCGGGAAGTAGTCAAGGCGGCCCTGAACGCCAACGCAGCAGCCGTCCTGTTCTTTCACAACCACCCCAGCGGCTGCAGTGAGCCCAGCCAGGCCGACATTGCCCTGACGCGGCGCCTGAAAGAGGCCCTGGGCCTGGTCGATATCCGGGTGCTCGATCACCTGGTGGTCAGCGGCGCTGAGGATGCCGTCTCCCTGGCCGAACGCGGCCTCATGTAATCAGAGCCCTTCGGGGCTCTCACAAACCACGGTAAGCGAGGTAAAACCATGAACGTCTCTATACTGCTACGGAACATTGCCAGCGTTCAGGCCAACATTGAAAACCTTGAGCTGGAGCTGGAGATAGCCCGCCGGAGCCAGGCACAAAGCCTGCAGAAGCTGGGTGAGCTGTTACGGGCCGGCCTGGATCAGGATAATTTTCCGCTGCGACTGCAGCTGAACAAGTATCACGAGGTGCGGGTGTGTGACTCCATCCTGGAGGCGGACAGCTATAATATCGTTCAGTGTATGCACGTATGTCGAACCGAAAACCTGGAACAAGCCGATTTAATGCGGCTACTGGAGGCCATCGAAGAATGAGCAAAACACCCACCGAGCGGGTCCGGGGTCACCGGGCTCGCCACCACGTGCGCAGCATCGATGTCCGAGAGGATGCCCTGGAGAAGCTCAAGGCTTATCAGGCGCGCTGGGAGCTGCCCAACCTGTCCGTTGCGATAAAGCACGCCGTCGCGTTCAGCCGGCCTGAGTAATCAGGCCAGGATCCAGCTTTAAAATCAGGCTCCGGTAGCCGCGGCTAACGCGCTGCCGGAATGCCGCTTCTGTAATACCCATTTCTTGCGCAATCATCGCATCCGTCCAGCGGATATGAACCGTTTTATCCGGGTGAAAGGGGTCTTTCGCCACCCGACGGGTATAGCCCCGAAATAGCCGGTCATACAAAACCGCGCGCTGCTGACTGCCTCGTAACGACTGGAGTAGATCCCGCGCTTTCAGGAAATCTTCCGGCCAGTCATTAAGAACGACAGTTTTCTCCCAGGCCCGATCCACTGCCGAAAATCCCGAGCGCTCCGGGCGGTGGCCCTGGAAGTTATGGAACGCCCCGAGCGGGTGCGTGCCATCCCAACCGGCATCTCTGTCGCTGCTGGCCATCATGGTAATCACCCGGTCTACGGCTTTTTCGGCCAGTGCTTTCGCCCGGCGGATCCGACGTTTGTTCTCGTCTGTCATTCACTGCTCCGGTTTCTGTGGTGTTCCTTCCAGGCTACGCGCCATGGGTTATGGGTGTGGTAGCGGGTCTGCATATGAACCTGGCGCGTTGCGAGCTCGTTCACCAGGTCCCGGTAGTGCCGGCCATGCTTGGCCTCGATCTTATCCAGGTGCGCCCGGTACCCTACCCGATCCTTGGCGTCGGCCTGGTCTACCAGCTGATTGGCGTGAACGTGGCACGGCTGGATCCCCAGGGTTTTGGCTAACTGCAAATCGTGACTTGTCACAATCGCGACTCCTTGCCACAAAGACGGCACACGAAGCCCTCGCGCGTCATGTAGAAAAGCTGGTTGCCACATTTGCACTTCCAGGCTTCCGAGGGGATTACTGGCCCCTTCATGACGCCGTGGTAGCGCTTGCATGACGGGCACTCCAGAGTTTCGGTCCCGACATTGCACGCGACCGACCACTCATGACCGCAGGCAGTGCACATAGCCATCCCTGACAGGTGTGGTGCGTTAGCCAGGATGTCTATGACGTTACTCACAAGAGAGTACCTCAGAAGCCTGGGTGATAATGATCGCACCCTCCTCTCCCCATACTTTCGTCACCCTGCTATCCCATACCTTGCAGTCCTCGTCGTAGACGGCATCGAGCAGAGCCTTTTCAAGGTTGTCCTTGTCGGGCTTTTGCTGGTGCGGCTGGCCGTCCATTTCCGCGCGCTTCTTCGCGGACCAGCTCTTGGGCATCGGCAGGATGAACGTGATGTGGGCGCCGCTTTCCGGTACCGAGATCTTGCGCAGCCGACATTCATCCTTGAACGCCCAATACTTCGCGGTGGCCGGGCGCTTTGCGAACTTGTCTTTTCTGGTCATGCGAGGCTTAGCCACCGGCGTTATGGGGTATTTCATAGAGCCTCCGCCTTTCGGAGAGTCACAAGTCGCCCGTCCAGGCCGGATTGCTTAAGTGCTCTGACGTTGTTCGCCCCATAGGCAACAAGACAGGAAGGTGCGCCGCTGTTTGCTTTTGCTCGCTCACCCGTGACGTAGTGAAAGTGCAGGCGACCTCGGAGAAACAGAATGGCGTCAGCTTTCTCCCAAACATGCCGAAAAAACATATCCGTCTCTGTTCTTGCGAAGATCAGGGCAATGCCGTTTCCATGGGCGGCCAGCCTTTCAAGCCATTGCGCAGCTTCGCGGCCATAAGGCGGATTGAGCCACACGCGACCGCCCCATGGCTGCGAGAGGCCGTTATCTCTGAAGTCGTAATGTACTGCCGCCGTATCCCATGGCCGCCGCTCACCCGGGCTGCATGGATCGAGGTAAAACGTGCCAAGCGCCTCAATAATTTCAGGCGGGGTCAGCCATTCATCGTTTTTCATTGCTGAAGATTGATGGCTACCCATGCCTACCGTCATGCCAGGCCTCCCTGCATAATCGAATTGGCTTGAAGCGCGACTAATATGGCAAAGAAAATTGCGAACTTATGATGGCCGCCAACGAAGGCGTGAACGCAAAATCCTGAACCAGCGATCAAATTGAAAACCTGCAAAGCGATCATGCTGCCCCCTTAATGACGATAAAGCCCTTGTCGATCAGCGCGCGCTGGGTTCGCAAGATGCCCTGCAGATGCCAAAGTTCGCGCGTGTCCTTAAAGTAACCCTCGGTGGCGTAGCCTCCATCCAACCAGGCATGGCAGGCGCTGCAGGCATAGGCGCCCTCATGGTCGCCGGCCTTGGTCCCGATCCCGGCGCCGTTAAGATGAGCCAGGACCACGGTGGACGGGTCGCCGTTGCATACCCCGGGGATGCGAACCAGGCACGGCTGGCCCTTGGCGCTCTGGCGTATCGGGCTGGCCTTGGACTTGCTTACAGACTTCATGGCGGCTCGCTTCATTGGCGCCTTGGTCTTGAGCGGGGTCTTGGTTTTCAGCCCGGTCCTGGATTTCAGGGGCGTTTTTCTCTGCAAAGCCATATCACCTCCCGAAATCGTCAACGCGCGCTTCCCGGTGCGACCGGGTGAACTTCACGCCTGCAACCTCAGCCTTTATTCGCCCGCCATCAGCCAGAAACTCCTCGGTCTGCCTGGCAATCTGTTCGCGCAATTCGGTTTTGCTCTTGGGTGTTGTTGCGCACGCAACCCTTGCCTCTTGCTTGGCGCCCAGGATCTTGAAAGGCTGGGCATTCGGGTGCCTACTCATCGATCATTACTCCTGCCATTTTTTCGATTTGTTCAGGTTCCAGGGTTGGCCAGTAGTGCTCGGCGATGTACCGGCAAAACCCCTGCATCACTTCGTAGAACTCGGTTTGATCCATCGACTCGTAGCTCAGGCTCCGGGGCGTCAGGTGCAGGCACTTGCCGAAGCCCGGAACGATAATCGCCATCTCCTCACAGCCAACTTTCGCCTCCAGCTGCAGCCGCTTGAGCACCTTGTGAGGGTCCATGCCTTCAAAGGCCTCGATGTTCTCCGCGACCAGCTCACCCAGGGCGTGGGCCAGGCGGTGGAACTTGGGATTGCGAGGCCTGCGAAATTCCGCGAACACAAGGTCCCCGGTACCGAACCGCTTTTCCCGAAGGCGCATCTGAGTTGAGCGGTCGGCCGGGATGAAGCAGCCCTTCTGAACGCGCAACGGGTACCGCTCTCTGCGCTTCGCCACTCACCCTCTCCACCGACAGTTGCCGCAACGCTCATCGGTTTGCCGCTCGGTGTGGCCGCACTCGACTGGATCCCAGCGGGTGCGGTGAAACACCAGGTTTCGCGTACCATCCGCGTGCCAGCCATCCTGGACGTAGTAGCCCGGCAGCTTTTGGGGCGCCGGGCGGTTCTTGCAGGTCCGCTCACTCACGGGAGGCAGCCACGCTGATCGGTTCAGCCTCCAGGTTCAGCGGCTGATCGGCCACGAAGTAACTCAGGCCGCTGATCCCGATAAAGGCATCAGTCTCTGCATCGAAAAAGAAGGCCTCGCCCTGGCTGCAGTTGTAGCTGTAATACACCCCGTCTAGGCCGGGCGACGGCATCTGCATGTGGCCTTGGTATTGGCCCAGGTCGGCCCGCTCCTTTCGCACGGGTGACGTCAGGGCGGCACACTCGGAAATCGGTCGGGTCTGGCTCACGTAGTAGCCAATGACGTTGCCGGTGTCGGCCAGGATGTAGACGTAGAACAGCTTTTGCGGGCGATCCATACGCTGCACCCATTTCTTGACGGCCTCCCGGCTGAGGTAATTGCTGACCACGGGCGTCTGGACTTTGGCCTGGGCGCGCTTCATGTTTTGCTCTTGAACGGCGGCGCCCTTCTCCGAGCTCGTCGGCTCGGCCGCCTCCACGCAGCCGGTCATGCTGACAACGACCAACGCGACGATCAGAAAAACGGCGGACCAGATTAATTTGCGCATACGGTGTACTCCTGGTTGGGGTCAAGGCGGCGAGGTAGATCCTCGCCAAGGAATCGGGCTCGAGTGTAAGACTTGCTGGCGTCCTGGTTGTACCGGGCGATGTTGCGCTGGCGCTGGGCATGGATACCGGCGATGTTGGCGCGGTACCGGGCCTGCTCATCGGCGGGCGCCGTGGCCATGGCGGCGCGCTGGGCGGCCAGGGCGGCCTCGTTGCCCTGGATGGTGGCGCACAGGTCGTAGAAATGTTCGTAATTGGCGATCCGGCTGGGCGCCGATTCGATCTGACGCTCGGCCTCGGCCCGGCCCTTGATTTCAGCGGTCAGGTACATCCAGCCCCAGCCGAGAAACGAGAGCAGCATCAGGGCGACAATGAAGCCCAGGATCCAGAGCAGGTTATTTTTCATGGTGCGGTCCTTTGATGGTTGGTGTTTCCAGTCCGGCGCGCAAGGCGGCCAGGCGGCGTTTTCCCTCCTCCCGGGTGACGCCCTTGGTCACAGTGCCGGAGGGTGTTGGCTTACTTCTCACTTGGTTTGTCCTCCACAAAACAGGCCTTGCCATTGAGCACGGCCACACAGGTTTTCGAGGCCAGCCGGCCACACTCGTACCGCTGCTTGCGGCGCCACTCCGGCTCGGGCAATCCTGGCTTTCGGATCCGGTGCGCCGGATCCCGCTTGTGATCCACTGCCAGGGCCAGGATCTGAGCGACATCCGGAAACCGGAACGCCTCGTCGCCCTCGGCCAGCTTTTGCTTCAGCCGCCCAAAGATCCGCTCGAGCGTTATCGCATCGAACTGTCCCAGGGTTTTGGCCCACTCCTGTCGCATCACCCGGAGCTCGTCGGAAGTCCTGAACAGCGACTTGCACCGACCCTTGCCGTAGATCGTCTGGATCCGGCCGAAGAACATGACTGCCATGGACTTCTCATGCTCGGTAAACCGGTTGTCAGTCGAAGTGCTCCATGGCGTACTCGAAGTCGGTTTGTTGCCTTGAGAGCTCGACATCGTCGCCTGCTCCAGAACTTGCCCAACGTGCTTCATGATTTCCCCCTTGGCGCCTCTGCCGTTCCTCGTTGCGTTGTGCGGCCAGCGTCGGCCATTGGTCGCGTAATTTGCCTGGACTCAGGATGTTGCTGCGCCAGAACGTGTGCTGCTGAGACCAGGCGAACAGCGCCCGGATGGCCTCGACGGGGCGGTTGTCCCGTTCGCGCATCAGGCGGATCTCGTTTGCCCAGGTCAGCATGTTGCGTCTGGCGGGCGCGTCCTGGCCCAGGCGCTGGTCGATGGTTGTGGCCATGAGCTCGGCCAGCTCCACATCGACCGCGTAACCCCACTGTCGGCCGCTGGGGCTCTGCACTGCGGCATCGGGCTTGAGGTTCTTGGCCGGTGGGTTTTCCGGGGGCGGTGAATCGGGGGAATGTCCGGACGCATGTTCGGACGAGTTCTCCGAAGGAGAACTAGTAGTATGTATTCTGTCTTTTGTGTGAACCGTATTTGGGTTCGTATTCCGAACCGTATTTGGGTTCAGTGAACCGTTTTCGGTAACCGGGTTCTGATTACGGTTCACATTGGGGTTTTCAGGCGCTCGCGTGCCCTTCTGAGGGCGGACCCATTGCTCGGTTTTGGTGTTGATTTTGATGGGTGCCTGGGCGCCGCCTTCCCGGATCACTACGTTTTTTCGGATCAGGCCGGCCAGGGTGCTCGAGGCCTTTTGGCGAGTGACGCCCATGATCTCGGCCAGCTGACTTGCGGCAATCCGGTCTTTGGCCTTGTTGAAGCCGTAGGTCTTGCGAATGATGGCAAACACCATACGGTGCTCCAGGGAGGACAGCGGGAAGGCGGCCAACCCCTCCAGGAGCTCGTTCACGATCTTGGCGTACCCGCCCCCCAGGGCTGGCTTGTCATCCGACATTGGCCGCCTCGTCTGGTTGAATGGGAGGATTTCTGCGCTCATGACCGGCCCTCCCCAACCCGGTTGAGCTCGACCAGGCGTCGGTAGCTTTCAGGGTCGTGCAGGGGTATGGCGTCATAACCGGTCCTGGCTTTTTGCAGGGCCTGGCGATGGATCCGGTTGGCTTCGCGCTGAATGCGCCAGCGCCGGTACCGGGATTTGCAGACCTTCAGTAAGTTTTGCATAATGGACTCCTCGCTTATCGCAGTGAGATGAAACCCCGGTCGATCCCTCCAGATCGTTAGGCCGGGGTTTTTTTATGCCCGCTCGATCAGGGTGTGCCCCGCCTCAAACGGACCAGCTGGTGAGAACGACAGGTATCCGTCGTCGTACACCACCAGGTAGCCGCCAACGTGCGGCCTGTGTTTTTCCATAAATTCCAAAGACACCGGGATCGGCGCGTACCCGCCTTCGGGTATCAGGAGCGCGTCGTAGGCTTGTTGCCTCACATCAATCCGGCGGATCTGAACGGCGCGCACCTGCTTGTGGCACCGATACGTCGGCAGTCCGTGTAAATTCATAGCGCTCCTGATTCGTTCAGTTTCGGGGATTCGCCCGTCAACGCATGTCACCTTTCGGTGCCGTATCGTCGGCCGCAGCCGTGGCAGTCCACGACGGGCGAGCCGCCAGTCTTTCCTGGCTGTCCACACGGATTGCCCGGCCAAGGGCATCGCCACTCATCCCCCGTGCGGGACTCCCGGTCGGCTAGCCGGAGACCTTTTCCCCGTGCCGATCCTTCGGTGGTCAGTGCCATGCCCGGTCGTGATCCCCGGTATGAGACGGTACGCCCGGTGTTACCCGGCTCTACACGTCACGACGGGTGTTCTCGCCGTCCCATTCATCGCACTTGTGAAAGGCTCGGAAACCGGTGTTCAGCCAATCGGGCAACTCCCGATCCAAACTGCCGAGCCCTTCCAAGTGCGGACTGCTAACGGCAGTCAGTCGGCGCCTTTCACCCAGGGCGGGAACGATGACCCATGAGGAACCTTCGGGTTGCGCTACTGCTGATGTCTTTGGGCCGGACCCTAACCCGGCTTGCACTTATCCCAGCTCAGTCAGCACACCGGGTCCTGGTACTGATCGCGCCCCAGGCTGGCGCCGTTGCTCCTTCAAATTCACCCTTTTTGGTGAGTTGCAATGCTCTTGGCTGAGTCAAACTAGGCAGCAACTGGAAACGTGAACTGGCTGGAGAGGTAGCCACGACGCACCAGGGCGCAGTACACGCGCTCAAGATTCGGCGCCTTGATGTTGTCGTTGTCGCCTGCAAGCAACTTGACCAGGGTTGACCTGGATACACCGGTTTCCTCGGCGAGTTCCGTTAGCTGCAGCGGCACTTTCTGAGCCTCACGAAGGCCGCAGACCAGGGTTTGCACCAGTTTGCTTTCCACTCATTGCCTCTCGTTTGAGTAATTTAGGATTCACTATACAACCACCTCATTACTGGCTTCAACCAGTAAACTTTAACTCAGGCAGACCGGTGAGCACGGTTCAGCACTCAAAACCATGAAAACAGCGACACACAAAGACGAGGAAAATAAACTTATGGCAGGCATTCAGGCGGTACTGGCCCGAAACGCAAAGCGGCTAAGGGCCCTGCAGGGCAGGAGTCAGCGGGAAATGGCCGCGCTGGCCGGCGTTTCCCAAAAAACGATTTCCAATCTGGAGTGGGCTGAGTCACCCATTTCTCCAAAGCTGTCTACTATCGAGTCGGTCGCCGGATACTTTCGGCTGCATCCGGCCGTGCTCCTGATGGAGGGCGTTACCGATGAGGCTCTAACAGATCGAGAGGTTGGCCAGATGATTGAGAAATTCGCCAGGCTCCCGGACAAACGCAAGCGCCAGATCCTTGAACTGGTAAACGACTTCAATCAAATTTCCGGACAATAATTCTCCCCTCCTTCACCGCTAACAGCGGCCGCACAGACTGTACTCATATCGAATAGCAATGAATCCTAGAATACTCATTTAGTGGATTCTCCCCTTTCTTTGAGCCCGCCTGGTTGGGTATTATTTGGTCGGACTTGGTGCGCAGGATGCGCCATTTCTACATTTGACGCCTACTACCACTTCAACCTGGACGCATGACGCATGAATGAAGAACTACTCAAAAAGCTCAGAAACCGGCTGTTTGATATCGAAGTTATCCTCAATCATCTTTCTGTCCCAGGCCACGTTGCCGGTTCTGACGGTGAGCACTTGAGGGCGCTGATGTGCTCACAGGCGCTCGACAAGACTCGCGAAAGTCTCGACCTGCTCGAGCAAGGTAAGGACTGACGGGGCAAATCGCATCTTTGCCCATTTTAGAGTAATACTTTCCTTGCACTAAGCCCCGAATGAGTTGTACATTACTCCTGAACCCACTGGAGGGATCAATGTATGACTCATGTTCAACTGCATCAAAAGCACTATTACGTAGACAGCGGAGGTTTGTTTTCGGCCGCTGAAACCCGCGAGCTTGTCAACTGGCTTCAAGGCCTGACCCTCGACGAGTCGGCGGCCCGGAATCACGTCTCCACCGAGACCGTCAAAAGCCACCGGCGCGCTCTTCGGGAAAAAACCCAGCAGCACACCGGGATCGGCGTTCTTACCTTCTGCCTGGTTCACGGCTACATCAAGCCCGCGGACAGCGATTCCCCCTCCCTTCGTCGTCGCCACAACCTGATGAGGGGCCTTCGGGCTGCCATGCACGAAACCATTATGGGAGGGCTGGCCAATGGGAGTCGTTGATGCCAGGGCCTACGCGGAGCACCAGATTGCACCGCCGGCACCCCTCCCCCATGTCAGCCGAAAGGCACTGCGTCGGGTAAAGGATCCACTGCCAATTCCGACCGACTGCCGGTACTGCGGCATGGACGTGAAGCTGGTCAATCACGCGGAAATCTATGGCCGCGAGTACGGCGACTGGCCTTATGCCTATTTGTGCCGGAACTGCAGCGCCTATGTCGGCCTGCACCCAAACACCGACTTGCCGCTGGGCACGCTTGCTGACCGCTATTTGAGGTCTGCGCGCAAGGTTCACAAAGCCTATTTCCAGGCCCTGCAGCGCAAAGCTGGATGGACGCGCAAAGAGGCCTACACCTTCCTCGCCGGCCAGATGGGCCTGCCGTTGTCCGAATGCCATTGGGGCTGGTTTGAAATCGAAGACTGCGAAAAAGCCGGCGCCATCTGCCGGGACAAACTGGAGGAGCTACGCCATGGGCGCCATTGAACTGCAAATCGATCGACACGCCGACGAGATCGGTTTCCTGGAGGCGCGCGACCACTTTGTTGAGCAGCAGTGGCGCGACCAAAGAGACGAGCTGGCCGACAAGCTCGCCAACGGCACGCAACTGGCCACCGAGGCCGGCACCGTGCTGACCTTTGGCGATGTCACCGACCGGCTCTGGAGCAACTACCCGGAACAGGGCGAGGCTGCCATGAAGCTGTGCGCGCAAAGCCCCGCACTAGGCGGGCGCCACATGCAGAAGCTGCTGTTTGATATTGCCGTTGAGCTGGTCGAAGCCTTTTCGGACGCATTCAAGAAAGACCTGGAGACTGACTATGAACACTGAGGTAGCACGCCAAGAACAGGGCGCCAATGTTGTCACCCACCCTGGGGGCAACCAGGTGGCCACCATGAACCCGGCCCGAATGATCGAGCTCGCTATCGAGAAAGGTGCCGTCGATCAGCTGGACAAGCTGTTGGCTCTACAGGAGCGCTGGGAATCAAACGAGGCCCGGAAAGCGTTTGTGCGCGCCATGAATGAGTTTAAGCGAAACAAGCCGGAGGTTCACAAGAACAAGACCGTGGATTACACCGGCAACAAGGGGCGCACCGTCTACGACCACGCCACCCTGGACAATATCTGTGATGTTTTTGGCGAGGCCCTGAGCGCCGTAGGTATCAGCTACCGCTGGAGCACCGAGAACCTGGACGGCGGCTGGATCCGCGTGACCTGCATCCTCACCCATGAAATGGGCCATTCAGAGGAAACCACCCTGCAGGGGCCGCCCGATCAGTCCGGCGGTAAGAACGCCATCCAGGCCATCGGCTCTACCACCGAGTACCTGCGTCGGTACACCCTGCTCTCCGCAACCGGGGTGGCGGTAAAAGGCATGGACGACGACGGCCAGGGCGGTGGCGATGGTCCGGATCCGCGTGTCCAGGCTGCTTCCCAGCAGCGCCAGAATAGCGCCCCCCAGGACCCGAACCTGGTGAACGAGCAGCAGCGCAAAGCCCTGCAGGACGCCATTGAGCGGGCAGGCACAACGGCCGAGCGGTTTTGCCAGGCTGCCGGCATCCCAAGCCTTAACCAACTGCAGGCGCACCGCTTCAAGGGCGCCATGCAAAACCTGAACGCCAAAGCCCAACGTCGAGCAGGAGCGCAGCAATGATCGGATTCAAAGTGATTGAGTGTGACCAAGGCTCACAGGAGTGGCACTACGCCCGTGCCGGAGCCATCACCGCGAGTATGTTTTCAGAAGTGCGCAAGGTCGTGGACGGTCTCGATGACCGGATGCAGGCCTACGTGGACGCCATCCTCAAGGATGGTCTGGACAAGAAGGCCGCCATGGCCAAAGCCGGTTACAAGACCGCGCCGAAATCCAAGCGCATTGAGCGCGCCCTGGCTGGCGAGCGTGTCGGCGACTACACCAATGCCGCCAAGGACTACGCCTTCCGCCTGGCCGTGGAGCGGATCACCGGCAAGCCGCTGGACGGCGGGTTCACCACCTGGGCCATGCAGCGAGGCAACGAGCTGGAGCCCGAGGCCCGCGCCCTGCATGAGGAGCGCTCCGGGCTATTCATCGAGCACGCCGGATTCGTCAAGACCGAGGATGGCCGCTTTGGTGCCAGCGCTGACGGGCTGATCGAGCCCGAAGGTGGCGCCGAGTACAAGTGTCTGGTGGACCCGGCCCGGATGCGCCAGGTCATGGTCGAGGAGGATCTGTCCGAGTTCATGGACCAGATGCAGGGCGGCATGTGGATCACCGGCCGCAACTGGTGGCATTACGGGCTGTACTGCCCGGACCTCAAAGAGGCCGGCAAGGATCTAATCATTCACCACGTTCAGCGGGATGATGATTATATCGCCGCGCTCGAGGCCGACCTGGTGGCCTTCGACAAGTACGTGGAGCACTGCAAAGCCAAGATCCTGAAAGCCAGAACCTGGGTGGGCCTGGGCGAGCAAGAGCCCGCCAACGACACCACTCCAGAATACGTCAATCAATCCACTGCAGTGAACACCAGCAACGTCTTTGCAACGGGAGCACGCGCATGAGCAACCTTACCCCTGAAATCAAGCAGACCCCGGCCGTCCTTTCATTCAACTATGAGGCGTTCAAGGCGAATCTTGAACAGCGGCTTGAGAAGTACCGCACCGTGGTCACCGCCGACACCGTGAAGCAGGCCAAGGAAACTGCCACCGAGCTGAACAAGCTGAAAACCGAGCTGGATAACCAGCGCAAAGAGGCTATCCGGTACGTCTCCGCGCCGATCAAAACGGCCGACGACCAGATGAAAGAGTGCGTCAAGCTGGTGGCCGATGGGCGCCAGGAGATCCTGGACCAGGTGGCCAAGTTCGACCAGGTGCGGCTGGATGGGCTCAGGGAAGATCTGATCGGGCGCCGGGACCGACTGCGCGCCGAGTCCAAAATAGACCCGGAGTTTTTCGGGACCGCTGACGACCTGTCCGATCTAGTGAAGCTGGGCAACCTGACCGCCACGGATCGGGTGACCAACAAGGCCGCGCAAGCCGTCGCGGATCGCGTGAACGCCGAGCTGCAGCTACAACAAACCGTCGAACGTCGCTTGCTGGAGCTGGAAAACGCCAGTTATCGGGCGGGCCTGTCCATACCGTTGCAGCGTGAGCACATCGAGCACTTTCTTTTCGATCCCGAGGAGCAGTACACCGAGCGCCTGCAGCGGATGCTGGACATTGAGGTTACTCGCCAACGCGAGGCCGAGGCCAAGATCCGGCAGAAAGCCCAGCGCGAGGAAGATCAGCGCCGCGCCGAGGAGGCCCGGGAACAGGCCCGTCAGGATCGCATTGCAGGCCAGGGCCGCGAGAACCAAGAAGGTGAGGCTGAGGTGCCCCGCGATGTCGGCGAGCTCATGGGCGCGGATTACGTGGGCGTGGATTACGCCCAGGGTGTGGATCGCACCGAGACCATGGCCATCGATGCAGCGCCCGAGCATGAGCTCGACCGAGCTTATAAACCGGTTACCCAATCATCGGGTGACTCCGAGCGCTTCACGCTGACTGTCACCATGACCGCCACCCTGCCCGCCGGCATGACGGAGGCGCAGATTCGGGCGCAATTCCAGGAGTTCATCGAGGGGCCAGGCAATACCCGGGTGGAGTTCATGATGGTGGAGAAGGATGAGGAGACGGAAGCGGCATGATCGGGGCTCGACCACAATCACGGCAAACCACGGGCGCCCTTCTCACCCGTGAACAGAAACACCAGCTCCTGGATCTTGGGCTGCGCAAGGGGATGCTTTTTGTGAAAGCGTGCCGGGTCATTGGCCTGCACCACAACCGGGTGAAAGCGATGATTGAGCGCGAGGGATGCCCGCATCTGCACGATCAGATGATGGCCGCATTCCCCGGCGCTTTCGATCAGCGCAACGAGCGGGAGCCGGAAGATGGCCCTCGCAAGGTCCGATACCAGGATCTAGGGGAACTACCGGTACCGGAAAACCTGCACACGACGGTAGCCAGGCAAGCCTGGAGGCCAGGGTTGGAGGTCCGTCGTGGCGCGTAAGAAGCAGGCCCGAAAGGTCCGGAAGGCCCACGATCCACGCAAACGGATCCGCAAGATTCACGGCAACCTGAGAACGTGGACCTGGCAGGCGCAGTCAGCTATCGAGCCGCCCCCTTTCACGAGAGCCGAAAACAAGATCAACGGCTCCTGGATCTCGGTACCGCGCGATCAGCAAGCCGTGCTGTATCAGCAACCAATGAACTGGATCGTCGGAATGCGCGCCCTGTGCCGGACCCCGGCCGGCGATGAGTTTATCGAGTCGGTCACCCTGACGGCTCGAGACTTCCGGCTCAAGGAGCTCAACAGCCCACGCTTCAATTTCTGGCTGCTGGAGTTCCTCCTGGAGGACCTGCGTAGCGATCACATTGTCGACGTTGGCTGGCTGGCGCATACCTTCAACGGTGCTAGTTGGGAGACAGATTGCGCGCGCGTTGGCGCCTGGGTCTCAAGGGGTCTTGGGTGGCTGCCCATGGAGTCACCCTGGCGCAAGCGCGAATGGGACGACATTCATCAGGATTTCAAGGCAGTTATGAAGGAGCTAGCCGCATGACTGAGAACTTACTTGATCTGCGAAAGCGCCGAATGGCGGACGCTATCTACCGGCGGATGCTGGCCGCCGGGCTGAATCAGACCTCGCTGGCCAAGGCTGCCGGGCTGCCAGGGGGTTATGTGACGCGGTACGTCAATGCCGAGCAGATGCCCCGACCTGAAAGCCTCCGGCGCCTGGCGATTGGCCTGGGCTGCACACTGGAGGAGCTGGTAGCGGAAGCCGAAGGCGCAGAGGCGGTCCCGGATGATTACCTGGCCGTGAAGGCCGATGGTGACAACCGCTATCAACTGCACCTGAGAAAAAGGGTGAGCTCCGAGCAGGCCGCGCGAATCCTGGAGGTATTGGGTTCCAGTTACCAGGTGTCAGTTACGAGCGTTGCTGGAGGTGCGGCATGTTCCTGAGCAAGGACGAGATTGTGAGGTTGACCGGAAAGAAAACCAGGCACACGCAAAAGCAGGTCCTGGACGCAATGGGCATTACCTGGAAGGAGAACGGCATTGGGGAGCTGGTGGTTTCCCGCAAGCATGTGGAGCGCGTGCTGGGCGGTGAGCCCGGGGAGATTTATCACCAGGGCCAGGAGGCCATGCCGAATTTTGCAGCGATTGGAGGATGAGAGACGTGGCCAAGACTGACGCCGAAAGAAAGCGCTATGAGCGCGAGCGAAAAAAAGAGCGGGACCAACTGCTGGGCATGGCGAACATGACGCTTCGCATGAGCCAGGCCGAGCGCAAGCTGGTTGCCCGTCGAGCCGTGGCCAACGGCTACGAGGATCAGACCGAGTACCTGCTGGACCTGGTGTATGCCGAGTCCGGGGTGCGGGAAACGCAATTTACGAAAAACGTGACAAGTCACGAAAAGGAAGAGACGCATGAATCCGCATGATCCGGATAGCTTCCGTAAGGCCTGGGACAGCTTGGATGTCGAGAAAGATCCAGCTATCCAGGCCCTGGATGATGAGATTGTCGAGCGAGTGAAGCAAAAATCAAAAGAGGAGCAAGGCGGTGATTGACGTTGACGAGATAGCGCTGGGGGCCGCGCGCAGGATTTACAGCATCAACGTAGGGCGCGCCATCGGAGGAAAGCCTCAGTACGTGGCCATGATTCAATGTGCAGTGCGTGATGCCATTCAGGAGTACCAGCAAGCAGCCCGCGCACAGGGCGGGGGTCTGGAGGGTTGGAACGACGTAGTGCAAAGAGCAGTAGATGCCCTTTCAATTATGGATGAGTCAGAAGGCATTGCAGGCTGGCACCTCAACGGCGCTGTATCACCTTGGGATGAAGGAGACTTGCCTGCTATTCGAGATGAGCTTCAAGCTCTTCTATCCACCACCCCATCAGCCGATAAGCTAGAGGGGGAGTGGGTGAAGTTAAGCGAGGATCAGCCCAGAGAAGTTGATGTTGACGTGAAACTGAGAGACGGAAGTGTGGTTTGCGGATGCCTTGCCCAGAGCGACGGCGATTTCTACTGGAAGGGCGGCGGCTCAGAAATGTTCATTCTTGAGTATGAGGTAGTCGAGTGGAGGGCTGCGTGATGAGCGGATACAGAAAAGAATGGCCATGCTGCGGAGACGAGACTTATACCGAAGCATGGGAGCCAGAGCGGTGCCCGTTTTGTGAGTTGAACGATGCGCAGGACAGGATTGCGGAGCTTGAGACTGAGCTGGAAGCAGCCCGCGCACAGCAATGCGAGGGGCGGGATAGCGACGAGTCTCCAATTGTCTGGATCAATCCGGAGAACATCAAGCGGACGATGATTGCGGCGCCCGGAGAAACTGTAGAGGTTTCCGCATACCGAGAGGGCGAGTTTACTGCACCGCTCTACACCCACCCACCTAAGGCGCAGGGAGTGCCAGAGGGGTGGGCGTTGCAGCGCCGAGAGGGGCACCCAAAAACTATCAATATATACCGGAGTAAAGATGGGGCTTGGTGTGGCGGTGGCGTTGAAGGTGAAGCTGGAAAAAGCGGCCTTCGATATGAATTTCTTAAAGCGTTGCTATCCACCACCCCGCCAGCCGATAAGCCAGAGAGGGAGTGGGTGAAGCCTGAAGATCAATTGCCAGAACTGACCGGGTGGTACTGCGTTGCGCTGGCAGATCCCGATGACATTGGATGGTCTACCTCTGTTTCGTGGGTGGCGTTCTGGAATGGTGACGACTTTGAAGAGTGCGACCCGATAGAAGATGGCCAGCCAGTAACGCACTGGATGCCGCTACCAAAGCCACCAGCCGCGCCAGATATGGGAGGTGAGAAGTGAGCAGGGCCTACAGAAACAGCAGCGATGTTCCGCTTGATGCAATCATTAAAAGGCTTCATGAGCTATCCGATGCGGTAGCCGGAGGGCGGAAAACCCAAGCGCAAGAATTCGTGATGCGCGTTCCGGCTGAGTGCGATCATGACGCAGACCTTGTTCTTGCCGAGGCCGCCGTGAGGCTGGATGCGCTCAGGAAATATAACGCGGAGTTGCAGGATGAAAACGACAACCTCCGCAAAGCCAACCAAGACTGCGTAGCCTGGGAGAAAGCGTGCAAGGCCGATCTGGATAGGGCGCTGGCTAGGGCTGATGCCTGCCAGCGAGAGGCGCAAATCTGGAAACAGGAAGCGCGAACTCAATCGGCCATCGTGGCTGAAATCTATCAGGAGTTAACCGGCAAGACTGGAGAGCCTGGAGGTTGGAATGGTGCGAGACCATTGAGGCCGGCCATTTTCAGGAAGCAGGCAGAGGCGGTGGATGAAGTGACGAGGTTGTACGTGCCAAGCGGCATGGCCAGAACCTCGTTGGAAGAATGCGCAAACCGCCTCAGACAGCAGGCGGATGAACTGGAGAAAGTGGGAGAGCATGATGCTTGATTCCGTGCTCAAACCCAAAGCCCCGAACAATAACGTCTGGCGGGCTCGGGAAGTTGAGCGGATCTCAGAATACCCGGCCATTGGCTTCTATCACCTGCGCCTGAAACTGTTTGTCATAAGCGCTGTGGAGGTGGCGGAAAAAGAGATTGGGCCGGAATACCACCTCTCGATCAGCAAATATAGCGGGCCTTACAGCCAGCCGCGACGTTGCTCCATGGCCGAGGCTCAGATGGTGCTCAAGCAATTTGACGCCGAAGGGGCCAAAGAGGACAACCACACCAGCCTGATTCGATCCTTCTGGATGCCGGTCAATGAATCGTTGGTCGGGATCGAGTGCGAGTGCAAGGACCAGGAGGCGATTATTCGGGAAGGTGATTTTGAGTGGCGGCCGCTGACTAAAGAGAATGCGGAAAGAGCAGAGCGATTGAGCGGGAAGGCGCGATGAGCAAACGATTTGGGCGAAACCAAAAACGGAAGATGCGTGAGCAGCTGGCTGCTTGCCGGGCACAGAACCGTCAACTGCAGGCGCTCATGCAGCGCAACAAGCGCATTGTTGAGGACACCGCCGAAGTGTTGGGCAACCACTTCCTCACACTGGACCCGTACTGTATCGAGGTGAGAACGCTGGATTCTGTACTGCCCAACTGGCGCGTGCCTATCATGGACAGTAACAGCCATTTTATGGGAGCCCAAGGCGTTCCGGAAATGGCTACCTTTATGGAGCACGTCTTGCCGGTCCTGCGCGGCGGATCCTTCCAGGATCTGCAGGGGCGTCAGCACTTCCGGTTTACCGTCTCCGGCCATGCCGCCGGTTACGCCATCGATCTGACCGCCCTTCGCCAGGCGCCGGATCGAATCGGCACCCGGTACCTGACCATAGAGATTGCCGAGCAGCTGGCCTACCACATGATGAAATCCATCAATAATCGCCCGGAATTAGATAACGTGAGGATCTGAGGAGCAGCAATGAGCCCCCGAAAACGAACCACCGACAACGGAATGCCGCCCTACGTCTACTGGAAAAACGGCGCCTGGCGCCTGATGGCTCCGCCCCACCTTCGGGTATACCTGCCGGAACAGAAAACCTGGCACCGGCTCGGTACCGAGAAGCAGGAGGCGCTGAACCGGTACGCCGAGCTCATGGGTAACCTGCAGAAAGAAACCGGCATGGCCAAGCTGTTCAACCGGTACCAGGCGGAGGTGATCCCGCACAAGGCGCCGCGGACTCAGAAAGACAACCTCAAGGAGCTGGCGAAACTGCGCGCGGTCTTTGAGAAGATGCACCCGAGCCAGGTGACCACCCAGCACTGCCAGCAGTACCTGGACCACCGGGGCAAGCAGTCCCGGACCCAGGCCAACCATGAGATCGCCCTGCTCTCGCACATTTTCCGTAAGGCCATGCAGTGGGGGGTGGTGACACAGAACCCGGTAAAAGGCGTCGAAAAGCACAAGATCAAGGCACGGGATCGCTACGTCGAGGATTGGGAGCTCGAGCAATTCCTATCGGTGGCGCCCGCGTTTATCAAGGCTTACGTGGACTTCAAGCTGCTGACCGGTCTGCGCCAGGGCGACATCCTGGCCCTGCCCTTGAACGCCCTGAGAGACGAAGGTATTGCCGTGAAAACCCGCAAGACCGGGCGCCGGGGTGTGATCCAGTGGGTACCGGAGCTGCGCAAAGCGGTTGCGGATCTAAAAGCGTGCAACAACAAGCAGGGCCTGACGCTGATCTGCGACCGTTTCGGAAAACCGCTGAATGACTCCGCGTTTCATAACCGCTGGGGCCAGGCCATGAGGAAGGCGCTGAAAGAGACGCAGCTGCAAGAGCGATTCACCGAGCACGACCTGCGCGCCAAACACGCGACGGATCTGGATGAGGCCGGCGGGGATGCGACCGACAACCTCCTGCACGACGACAAGCGGACCACAAAAACCTATCTCAGATCCAGGAAGGCCACGCAGATCACGCCCCTGGTGCGTAAAAAATCGGGCCAGTAATCGAGGTGAAATTCCGCCGTTTTGAAAAATCGTTTTATACAATTGTATAAAATGGCTTTTATACAGGGCGGTTTTGGGAAGGGTTGGCCTGACTGGCCGAGGTTTGTAACTCCATGATATGAAAAGGAAAATGGCGGTGGGCCAGGGATTCGAACCCCGGGAAGGCTACTAACCTTCGGCGGTTTTCAAGACCGCTGCATTCAGCCACTCTGCCAGCCCACCGGTTTTTCCATTCGCCGTCATTGCGACAGCGGTGAGCATGATACCGGAATTGCCTGTGCTGTCAACGCTCTGCATAAAACCCGCCGCATTTTTCAACATTAACGGTTTTTAATGGAATCCGGAAGACGTTTTCCTGTCGTAAATGATTGAAAGTTGCGTATCTGACACTATTATGGGAACCAGTATCCAGTCGTTATAAACGGAGATGACAATGGAAGACAGACGATTCGGCGTTCAGAACTCTCAGGGAGCCTATTCGACTCCCCAGACGGAGCGCGCGACCACAGGCATCAGCGATGATGCGATGAAGGTGTTGCGCAACACCTATATGCTGCTTGGCATGACACTCGCCTTTTCGGCGCTGACAGCATTCCTGAACATGAACGGAACCCACCCGGGCTTCCTGATCACCATCGTGGGATACATTGGGCTGCTGTTCGCAACCTATAAGTTGAAAAACAGCCCCTGGGGCATCGTGACTACCTTCGCCCTGACCGGGTTCATGGGATACACCCTGGGTCCGATCATTGGCGCCTTCGTAGCTGCCGGCGCTTCCTCGATTGTCGCCCAGGCGCTGACACTGACCGCAGTTGCGTTTGTTGGTCTGTCTGCCACGGCCATCATCACCAAGAAAGACTTCAGCTTCATGTCCAGCTTCCTGACCGCTGGTGCGTTTGTACTGATCGGTGCCATGCTTCTGGCCTTCCTGATGGAGAGCTCTGTTCTGCATCTGGCAGTGTCCGCCGGCTTCACGATCTTTGCTTCGATCATGATCCTGTTCGAGACCAGCCAGATCATCAAGGGTGGTGAGCGTAACTACGTCATCGCCACTGTTGGTCTGTATGTATCCATCTACAACCTGTTCGTCAGCCTGCTGCACCTGCTGTCTGCGTTCAGTGGCGAAGATTGATACCAGGCTGAATCAGCCGCTTCGAAACCCCGGCAGTTGCCGGGGTTTTTGCTTTCGGTAAACTGAAAGTCATTGTCTTGCAGACTTATAACGAACAGGAACCATGTCCGAAACCTTTACCCTGGTAATTACTGGCGCGCCCTACTCGTCTCAGGCGCCCCAGACTGCTCTCGGCTTTGCGAAGGCAGCGGTAGATGCTGGCCATCAGATTGACCGGGTGTTCCTCTACGGTGACGGGGTCCATTTGGCCTCTGCGCTCTGCGCGCCGCCGTCTGACGAAACCCACTGGCCAGACGAATGGTCCCGGTTTCTGACTCAGCACAAGATTCCCGGTATGGCATGCATTGCCTCCGCGCTGCGTCGTGGCCTCGTCAACGAAACCGAACAGAAACGCTATGAATTGCCTTCGGCCAATCTTCGGGCCCCGTTTGAAATCGCTGGCCTCGGAGAATGGGTCGAGGGGCGAATCAAATCCACGCGCACGCTTTATTTCCACGCTGGAGACTGACCATGACCACACTGATCATGATTGACCAGCCTCCCTACGGCGCGTGGACCGGACGGGAAGCACTGGATATGGCGTTTTCGCTGGCAGCCTTCGACCAGTCGGCATCCCTGCTATTCACCGGGCCTGGCGTTAACTGGCTGAGACAGACTCAGCACGCCGGAGGCATTGAACAGAAGTCTGTGGAGAAGAATCTCGCTGCAGCACCGATATTCGGCATGGACGCGATCCTGGCTGATCGGGCTGCCTGTATTGCCTACGGCCTCGATGAGCATTCGCTGATTGAAGGCGTCACCCTGGTAGATGCTGATGCCGATCTCCTCACTGACTATGACCACACCGCATTTGCAGGTTAGCTCAGATGACTGACATCCAGACATTGCACATATTGAACAAATCCCCCGATCATCCCCGGGCCGCGCGGTGCGTTGAAATGATGTCTGCAGAAGACGGCCTTCTTCTGACCGGCAACGGCGTGCTGTTGCTGGCACGCGGGAACCTTCTGCCGGGCGCCAGCAAGGTCTTTGCGCTCATTCCGGACGTCGAGGCGCGCGGACTGGGAGATCTGAGCGGCAACGTCAGTTCTGTGGACTTTGCGGAGATGGTAACGCTTTCATTGCAGGCACAACGGGTAATCAGTTGGTAAACCATGGTCAGTAATGCAATGCCACAACGAAACAACGAAGGCTTTCTTGAAGACGCCCAGACGTGGACCGAAGGTGTCGCGACGGCCATCGCTGCCGAGGACGACGTGGATCTCACAGAAAAACACTGGGAAATCATAAAGTTTCTTAGATCTTTTTATAAAGAGCATGAAATGTCGCCACCCTCTAATCGCCTGTTTGTGAAGGCGGTCAAAGAAGCGCTCGGCGAGGATAAGGGGAACAGCATCTACCTGATGCAGCTGTTTCCCGGCACCCCTGCAAAGACCGCCTGCAGGATTGCGGGGCTGCCAAGGCCAACTAACTGTCTTTAGAGTCCTTTGAGGCAGCGCCGTCCTTCTGCCTGTTGCGTTCCAGGTCCGCTGCACTGCCAAGGAAGCTGCTCAGGCCGTTCTCAAACAGGCCAGAGCCAAATTTCAGGAACTGGCGGGTCGATTCTTTAACGGTGCCGTCAAGGGCGCTTTCTGGCAGTTCCCGGATGGTATCTGCCACACCCTTTTTTACACCGCGAGTCACCGCCGGTTCGATTTCCCGGCCGGCCTCAATCAGTTCCGCCACCCTGGCATCGAGGTATGGACGGACCACGAAACGCCAGAACCCCCAGAGAGTGACAAGCACGGCGCCAACGGTTGCAAGAATCTGGATTGTCAGTGTTAGCCAAAAAGGCATGGCCTTCCTCCTTGTACTCCCGATAACGGGATTCATTCCGGCTAGAAATTCAGATAGTTCAGGGAAACGAACTGGAGTAACCCTGCCAGGGCACCAAAAATACCGCCCACAATCATCAACTGGACCTCTTCTTCCCGGAACGCAGGGCGCAGGATGTCCTGGAATTCATCGGGTTTCAGCGCTTTCATCTGGCCGGACAGAACTTCGGCTACCACAGGTGCCCGCTCACGGTTAAAAGCCGGGTCACTGAACACGTCACGCGTAGCCAGTACCGCCTTCTGGTTCATGGCTTTCTTGAGCTCGGTGTAACCCGTCATACCAACGGTGACCTGCGCCGTCAGCTTCATGATGACAGAGTTGTCCAGTAAGGGGCGAAGGTGTTTCTGGATAATCGCACGGGTTCTGTCACCGTGGCTGCCGTTGATCATGGCGTCGGCAACCTTCTCTACAGTAATCAGTTCCTCCGCCACCAGCCTGGCCCAGACATCACTGATTTCTGGCTGCCTGCGCAAAAACAAACCCTGAACCTTCCAAAACAGGATTCGTCGGGGCTTGAGCGGCGCGAAAATCAGGTTGATGGCAATCCAGTTGGTCACGAAACCGACCACGAAGCCGCCCAGCGGCAGCAGCCAGGGCTCCGGATAGCGGGTCCATAAGGGCACAAGGAGAGCGCCAAGAATGCCTCCGATAACCGCACCTCGGTTGATCACAGACTGAAGCTCCACCGCACCGGCTTGCTGGAAAATCCGGTTCATCATGTCCGGATGTTTTTCGAGTTCGCGGCTGAGCAGAGCCTTGAGGTCGACCAACTCGTCCAGATCGTCACCAAAGTCCTCCACCAGCTCCTCTACCCTGGAGGGCAGCTGTTCACGGGCCCACTGATAAATCCGGTTTCTGACAAATAACGGAAGGTTGTCCCAAAGGACCGGCTGGATTTCGTACATAACCTCATCGATGTACTCATCCATCCGCGGGGTCACCTGGGAAATCACCTGCTCAACGATGCGCTGCGGTTCAAGCTTCTGGTAGACAGCGTTGAGGTCGCCGAACTGCCGAAGCGTCCTGTCGATGCAGATATGCGCCATCTTTTCCGCTTTGCGGGGAATAACGCCCTGCCACCCTATCAGCCCCACCCCGATGAACTGCACCGGATAGAAGGACATCTGGATGGCCAGCCAGTTGGTCAGCCAACCAACAACAGCCGCCATAAGAGGCACTGACAGAAGCGCAACGTCGAACAAGTTTGACCCCGGTAGAAGAGTGTAATCCGTTTTTAGGCGGTGATAATGCCGTTAACGGACAGACAGGATAGTACCTGCCTGCAGTTGCTGTGTATGCGACAAATGATGAAGTAATTGAAATGTCACAACATTGGCCGAGCAGCCATGGCGAAAGCGGTAATGCGGCAGGCCGAATAGATGCCGCGCCCCGCAGGGCGCGGCAAACCGGGCAGGAAGGACTTACTGGTAGTAGGCGTTTTCGGTGTAGGAGTGGTCGGTCACATCACGCACTGCAGTGATTTCCGGAACCCGCTCTTTCAAGGTTGATTCCACGCCCTGCTTCAGGGTCAGGCTGACTGCCGAGCAACCCTGGCAACCGCCACCGAAACGCAGCACGGCCACGGATTCGTCGACGATCTCCACAAGGGACACCTCGCCGCCATGGGCGGCCAGATTCGGATTGATCTCGGAAGCGAGTATGTAGTTCACCCGATCCGGCAGAGGTGCGTCGTCATCAATCTTGGGCACTTTTGCGTTTGGTGCCTTGATGGTGAGCTGCCCACCCATCTGGTCCTTGGAGTAATCCACGTAGGCCTCTTCGAGGAAGGGCACGGAATTGTGGTCCAGATACAGGATGAACTTGTCCAGATCTACCTGCTCGTCCGTCGGTACTACTTCGTTAGGCGGGCAGTAGGCCAGACAGGTTTCGGCGTTTTTGGTGCCGGGCTGGGTCACGAAGATACGTACGCCCATGCCTTCCACGTCCTGTTTTTCGATAAGTTGTGCAAGATAATCCCGAGCGGGATCTGTCACAGTAACCTGAGCCATGTTTTCAACCCGTTTGAAAGTTTGGATTCATTTTAAGGGAGTTCGCGGGAACATGAAAGACCAAGTAAAATAGTCGGGCTTTACGAAGGTAATGAATTTCCCGTATTGGCAGGTATTTGCAGTAGGCAATTGATAATCGTCATTCGTACTAAGACGGGCTCGGGCAATTTTGCTATGATCCCGCGCCATTGATTTTAATACCGCGTTTTTAACGACATCCGGAAGTAAACCTATGACCGATCGCACCACCCGTCTCGACCAGCTCCACAAGGCCCTGCAGGAACGCATCGTGATCCTTGATGGCGGCATGGGCACCATGATCCAGAATCTCAAGCTGGACGAGAAGGCGTTCCGTGGCGATCGGTTTGCCGACTACGAGCGGGAAGTTCAGGGCAATAATGACCTGCTGAACCTGACCCAGCCCGCCCTGCTCCGCAACATCCACGCGGACTACCTGGACGCCGGCGCAGACATTATCGAGACCAACACCTTTAACTCCACCCAGCTTTCCCAGGCGGACTATGGGCTGGAAGCGATTGCCAGGGAACTGAACGTGGCCGCAGCCGAACTGGCCCGGCAGATCGCGGATGAGTACACCGCGAAAAACCCGGAAAAGCCGCGATTTGTTGCCGGTGCCGTCGGGCCGACATCGCGGACCGCCTCCATCTCACCGGATGTCAATAACCCGGGCTACCGCAATGTCGATTTCCAGACCCTGGTCGATAACTACTACGAAGCGGTAGGAGGCCTGGTCGAAGGCGGCTGCGACCTGATCCTGATTGAAACCATTTTCGATACGCTGAACGCGAAAGCGGCGATCTACGCCACTCAGCAGTATTTTGAGGACAGCGGCATCACCCTGCCGATCATGATTTCCGGCACCATTACCGATGCCTCCGGCCGAACCCTTTCCGGTCAGACCACCGAGGCTTTCTGGAATTCGGTGGCCCACGCCAAACCCATATCCGTTGGCCTGAACTGCGCACTGGGGGCCGACGCCCTGCGACCTTATGTGGAAGAGCTGTCTGCAAAGGCGGAAACCTATGTCAGCGCCCACCCGAATGCCGGCCTTCCCAACGAGTTTGGTGAATACGATCAGACACCCGAGGAAATGGCCGAGATCATCGAAGGCTTCGCCCGTGACGGTTTTCTGAACATCATCGGTGGCTGCTGTGGCTCCCGGCCGGATCACATCGAAGCCATCGCCCAGGCGGTGTCCAAGTACCCGCCCCGGAAGATTCCCGAACGCCCGAAAGCGTTGCGTCTTTCTGGCCTTGAGCCGTTCACAGGCGACGACAATGTTCTGTTTATCAACGTGGGTGAGCGGACCAACGTCACCGGCTCCAAGCGCTTCCTGCGTCTGATCAAGGAAGAGCAATACGAAGAGGCCCTCAGCGTCGCCCGTGATCAGGTGGAAAACGGTGCCCAGATCATCGACATCAACATGGATGAGGGCATGCTGGAGTCGAAAGAGGTGATGGTCACCTTCCTGAACCTCGTCGCCTCCGAGCCGGATATCTCCCGGGTGCCGATCATGATCGACTCCTCCAAGTGGGATGTGATCGAAGCAGGATTGCGCTGCATCCAGGGCAAGGCGGTTGTGAACTCCATCAGTCTCAAGGAAGGCGAAGAGGAGTTCGTCAAGCGCGCCAGAGATTGCATGCGCTATGGCGCCGCCGTGGTGGTAATGGCCTTTGACGAACAGGGCCAGGCAGACACCTACGAGCGCAAGACCGAGATCTGCAAGCGCTCTTACGACGTGTTGACCGGCATCGGCTTCAACCCGGCGGATATCATTTTTGATCCGAACATCTTTGCCATTGCCACAGGCATCGAGGAACACAACAACTACGCGGTGGATTTCATCAACGCCACCCGCTGGATTCGGGAAAACCTGCCCCACGCCTCAATTTCCGGCGGCGTGAGCAACGTGTCCTTCTCGTTCCGCGGCAATGATGTAGTCCGTGAAGCCATCCACTCGGTGTTCCTCTACCACGCCATCAAGGCGGGGATGAACATGGGCATCGTGAACCCCGGCCAACTGGTGATCTACGATGAAATCGATCCGGAGCTCAAAGAGCTGGTGGAAGATGTTGTCCTGAACCGCCGTGATGATTCCACCGACCGGCTCCTTGAGATCGCCGAACGCTACAAAGGCAAAGGCGGCAAAACCCAGGAGGAAGACCTGGCCTGGCGTGAATGGCCGGTGGAGAAGCGCCTGGAACATGCACTGGTCAAAGGCATTACCACCTATATCGTGGACGATACCGAAGCCTGCCGCCAGAGAGCCACACATCCCATTGAGGTCATTGAAGGCCCATTGATGGATGGCATGAACGTGGTCGGAGACCTCTTCGGCGATGGCAAGATGTTCCTGCCCCAGGTGGTCAAAAGCGCCCGCGTCATGAAACAGGCGGTTGCACACCTGATTCCCTACATCGAAGCGGAGAAAACGGAAGACCAGAAAGCCAAGGGCAAGATCCTGATGGCCACGGTAAAGGGCGATGTCCATGATATCGGCAAGAACATCGTGGGAGTGGTCCTGCAATGCAACAACTATGAGGTGATTGACCTGGGTGTGATGGTGCCCTGCGACAAGATCCTCGCTGCTGCAAAAGAACACGATGTCGACCTTATTGGTCTGAGCGGTCTGATTACACCGTCTCTGGACGAAATGGTCCACGTGGCTCGCGAGATGCAACGACTCGATTTCAACATTCCGCTGATGATCGGTGGCGCAACAACTTCCAAGGCGCATACCGCGGTAAAAATCGAGCCCCAGTACAAGAACGACATCGCGCTGTACGTGTCGGACGCATCCCGCTGCGTGAACGTCGCATCCCAGCTTCTGAGCAAGAATGCGAAGCCCGAGTTTGTGGAAGCCGCCCGAACTGAATATGACGAAATCCGCGAGCGCCGCAAGAACCGGGGTGACCGCACCAAGCTGGTTTCCCTGAAGGAAGCTCGTGATCGCGCCCCCGACATCTCCTTCGAAGGCTACCAGCCTCCAAAGCCGGCTTTCACCGGCATCCGGGTGTTCGAGGAATATGACCTCAACGAGCTGGTGGACTACATCGACTGGACGCCATTCTTCATGTCCTGGGATATTTCTGGCAAGTACCCGGCCATTTTTGATGACCCGAAGCGTGGCGAGGCTGCCCGCCACCTCTTTGACGATGCCCAGAAGATTCTGCACCGGATGATTGATGAAAAGCGGGTCTCTGCCCGTGGCGTCATCGGTTTCTGGCCAGCCAACCGCCGCGGTGACGATGTTGTGCTTTACACGGACGAATCCTGCACCGAGGAGCTGACTACTCTGCACCACCTCCGTCAGCAGGATGAAAAGGCACCGGGCAAACCCATGATGGCGCTGTCGGATTTTGTCGCGCCTGAAGGCTCCGGGACGGTGGACTACGTGGGCGGTTTCGCGGTCACCACCGGCATTGGTGCAGAAGAATTCTCGGTAGAGTTCAAAGATGCCAACGACGACTATAACGCGATTATGGTGAAGGCGTTGGCCGACCGCCTGGCAGAAGCTTTCGCCGAGCGGATGCACGAGCGGGTTCGCCAGGAGTTCTGGGGCTATGCCGCTGATGAAAAGCTGGCCAACGATGACCTGATCAAGGAAAGGTACCGCGGAATACGTCCGGCACCCGGCTACCCGGCGTGCCCGGACCACACGGAGAAGGCAACCTTGTTCAATTTGCTTGAGGCCACTGATACTGCAGGCATTGAGTTGACCGAGCACTTTGCCATGTTCCCGACCGCTGCCGTCTCCGGCTGGTACTTTGCGCATCCGGAATCCAAGTATTTTGCGGTAGGGAAAATTGGCGCTGACCAGGTTGAGGACTATGCTGAACGCAAAGGCATTTCCAAGGCCGAGGCAGAACGCTGGCTTGCGCCAAGCCTGGCGTACGATCCGGCAGAGTAAGCTTCGGGTGAAGCACAGATCAGGGGCGGATGTATGACTGAATCTTCAGAAGCGGAAAAACGGGACGAAAAAAAGCCGCGTGGACCTGGCGTATTGAAAGTCATGCAAAGCATACTCGCCGGCGCGTTCGGAGTTCAGTCCGACAAGCGCCGGGAAGAGGACTTTTCAAGCCATAGCCCCTGGCCTTACATCATTGCCGGCATTCTGTTCACAGCCAGCTTTGTTGTAGGCCTGATCGTTATTGTAAATCTGGTCCTGGCGAGCCAGTAGACTACTGGCCAGCTACCCAGACCACCGCGAAAGCCACGGCAAGAACCACCAGCAGCACTGCGGCAACGGCATCGGCCTGACTGTCAGAACGTGCGGTCTTTTTCATGTCTGTTCCTCTTTCCGAGTTTTTGTCTCGTGTTTTTCTTGTTATCACGGCAGCAGCGCACACTGCTAACGTCATCCTCCAAGTTAAGCAGTTAATTGATATTCGTCCAGTCCCTTGTTCCTTCTGCTTATCGCCTGAGTCGATAAACATATTTTGAAATAATCATTTTAAGAATAAAAACCCGCTGTTATCCTTCCCGTCAGATATAAGGCCGTCGGCCTGGATATGTCGCTTTCAAGCAGGATCTTCCCACTATGTACGTATATGATGAACACGATCGGCAAATGGCTGCCGAGAGGGTTGCCCAGTTCCGTGACCAGACAGAAAGAGCGCTGGCCGGAGAATTGGCTGAAGACGAGTTTCTTCCCCTTCGCCTGCAGAACGGCCTGTACGTTCAGCGTCTTGCCCCCATGCTCAGGATCTGTGTTCCTTACGGCATGATGCGCTCAGACCAGCTTCGCCGGCTTGCGCGAATCACCCGAGACTACGACAAAGGCTATGCGCACTTCACCACCCGCCAGAATGTTCAGCTTAACTGGCCGGCGCTGGAAGACGTTCCCGACATTCTTGCGGAACTCGCTGAAGTGGAAATGCACGCCAACCAGACCAGCGGCAACTGCATTCGTAATACCACCACAGACCAGTTCTCCGGTGTTCAGTCGGACGAGATTGCGGATCCGCGGCCCTACTGCGAAATCATTCGCCAGTGGTCCACGTTCCATCCGGAATTCGCCTTCCTGCCGCGGAAATTCAAGGTTGCCGTGAACGCTTCCGAGCAAACCGATCGAGCCGCCATCCAGGTGCACGACATCGGGCTTCAGATGGTACGCAACGAGGCCGGCGATCTCGGTTTCCGGGTACACGTGGGCGGTGGTCTTGGCCGTACGCCCATGGTCGGGCCGGTAATTCGCGATTTCCTGCCGGAACTGGATCTGTTGACCTACCTGGAGGCCGTGCTTCGCGTCTATAACCGATACGGTCGGCGCGACAACAAGTTCAAGGCCCGGATCAAGATTCTGGTGAAGGCTCTGACCCCTGAGGGCTTTGCTGAAAAAGTGGAAGCAGAGTGGCAGCATATCAAGGAATCCCCAACCCGGCTGACGCCCGAGGCGATTCAACGTATCCAGGGCTACTTTACCGAACCGGATTACGCGGCTGTCGACAATGCCACGGACCTGCTGGCCAGCCAGCGGTTTGAGAACCGGGGCTTTGACCAGTGGCTGACCCACAACGTGGACACCCACAAGAAGGCAGGCTATGCCATCGTCTCCCTGACGATGAAGAAAACCGGCACTCCTCCTGGCGATGTCAGTGACAAGCAGCTTGAACAGATTGCCGATCTGGCAGACGAGTTCAGCTTCGGTGAAATCCGGGTCACTCACCAACAGAACGTGGTGCTGGCCGATGTGCGCCAGGATCGGCTGTTTGAACTGTGGCAGGCGATTACGCCCATGGGTTTCGGTACCGCGAACCTGAATACCCTGACTGATGTTATCTGCTGCCCCGGCGGTGATTACTGCGCCCTGGCCAACGCCAAGTCCATCCCGGTGGCCGAGGCAATCCAGCGGCAGTTCGATGATCTGGATTACCTGTACGACCTGGGCAATATCGATCTGAACATTTCCGGCTGCATGAATGCCTGCGGTCACCACCACGTCGGCAACATTGGTGTTCTTGGTGTCGACAAGAAAGGCCAGGAGTTCTATCAGATCAGTCTGGGCGGGTCGTCCCATCATGATGCCTCAATCGGCAAGATTCTGGGGCCTTCCTTTGCACGGGATGAGATGCCCAAGGTGATTTCAAAGATCATTGATGTCTACGTGGACAAGCGCACGGAAGAGGAAACCTTCCTCGACACCTATCGCCGCGTAGGAATTGATCCATTCAAGGAGCGGGTTTATGCCTAACGTTATTTCTCCGGATGGCAGCATCCGCCAGGACAACTGGGTAGTGGTGCCCCGCCCCGCCGAGGGCGAATCGCTGGATATTCCGGCCGACCAGCCGGCGTTAATCCCTGCGGATCTCTGGCTGGCAGGCTATGAGCATTTTACCGGACGGCAGGAGATTGGCGTGTGGTTCGACAGCCACGACGAGCCGGAGATTCTGGACGGTCGGGTGAACGAACTGCCGGTAATTGCTGTGAATTTTCCGAAGTTCAGTGACGGGCGTGGTTACAGCATTGGCCGGCTACTGCGTGAACGTTTCGGCTACAAGAATGAGCTTCGGGCGATTGGAGACGTGTTGCTGGATCAGCTGCAGTTCATGAAGCGCTGCGGATTCGATGCTTATGTCCTTCGGGCTGACAAGGACATCAACAAAGCTGCGCGGTGCCTGAACTTCTTCAGCCAGGGCTACCAGGCCGCGACCGATACGGAGATCCCGCTGTTCCGGCGTCGGGCCTCCTAGTTATGAAGCTTTAGAGTACGAAGAGAGGGGCTTTTCCCTCTCTTCTATTCCATCTTATCGGTTGGAGTCGCTTCTTATTTAGAGTGATCCAGGACAATCTTGCCGGCTGATTCACCTTTCAAGAACGCCTTCAGCGCCCCATCCAGCTCACTGCGACCGATATCCCGGGCAGACGCTTCGGTCTTCGGACACGCCCACTCCCCGGCGAATTTCTTCCATACCGCTTCTTTCTCTGGCAGGGGAATCTCTACCGAATCGACACCCAGCAGATTCACGCCTCGCAGGATAAACGGCAGCACGGTGGTCTGAAGGCCCGGACCGGCTACGAGACCACAACAGGATACTGAGCCACCAGGCTTGATCTGCTTGAGCAGTTCGGCCAATGGGCTACCACCCACCGTATCGACAGCGTTCGCAAATGCCGGTTTAACGAGGGGTTTCTTATCCTCGGCCAGGGTTTCACGACCCACAACTTCTTTAGCCCCAAGAGCTTTGAGATCGTCTGCATGGTCGGCCTTGCCGCTTATGGCGACGACGTCGAACCCAAGTTTGGCAAGCAGTTCCACCGCAACGGTGCCAACGGCACCGGAGGCTCCTGAAACAGCGACTTTGCCCTGCTCCGGCTTGGCGCCCATAGTCAGAAGCTTCTGAACACAGAGACCGGCGGTGAGGCCGGCGGTGCCATAGATCATAGCGGTACGAGCGTTCCATCCTTCCGGCATGGGAACACACCAGGCGGCAGGTACGCGGATGTATTCGCCAAAACCGCCGTCTGTATTCATGCCCAGGTCGTACCCGGTCACGATAACCGGACTGCCGTTCGAGGGGTTGCCAGTGGCGGAATCGACGACCTCTCCTGCTGCATCAATACCCGGGGTATGGGGAAAGGAACGGGTAACGCCCTTATTGCCGGAAGCCGACAGCGCATCCTTGTAGTTGAGAGAAGAGTGGCTTACCCGTATCAGGACGTCACCATCAGGAAGGTCGGCAGTACTCAAAGATTTCTCCGCACCGACATACTCGCCGTTCTGCTCTTCAACGCGCCAGGCCTTGAATTCGGAATTGGTGGTCATCATTCTTCTCCGCTTTCGGTGGTCTACTGGAACTTCTGGTTGCGGAAGGCGCCCAGGACTTTCCAGACAGTGTGTTCAAGCGCCGAACTGGTGGCCAATCCGAGTTTTTCCGGAAGGGTCCGCTTGCGCTGATATGCCACTGAGACTACGTCTGCCCGGTCGCAGGCTTCAATGAGATATTCGTCGGAGGTCTTGATCTCGTCGATCAGTTTCACTTCGAGCGCTCGCTTGCCGAACCAGATATCTCCATTGGCAACGGCTGCAATGTCCAGGTCCGGCCGGCGTTCGCTGACATACTCTTTGAAAAGACCGTGAGTGTCTTCAAGATCTTCCAGAAATTTCTGTCGGCCTTTATCGGTGTTTTCACCAAATATAGTCATGGTGCGTTTGTGCTCTCCAGCGGTGAGCACCTCGAAGTCCACGTCGTTCTTCTTGAGGAAACGATGGAAATTCGGAAGCTGGGCAACCACACCGATCGAGCCCAGGATGGCAAAGGGCGAAGCAACGATCCTGTCTGCGACGCAGGCCATCATGTAGCCTCCACTGGCCGCCACCTTGTCAACGCAGGCGGTGAGGCGAAGACCCTTGCTGCGAATCCGGTCCAGCTGGGCGGCCGCAAGGCCATAGGAATGAACCAGCCCACCACCGCTTTCGAGGCGGATAACCACTTCGTCTTTTTCCGGATCGGCAATACTCAGCACCGCAGTAATTGCCCTGCGAAGCGGATCTGTGTCGCTGGCTTTGATATCGCCGTCGAAATCCAGAACATAGACGCGACCACGACTGTCATCCTGCTCATCGGTATTCTTCGCGGCCTTGGCCGCTTTCTTCTCCGCCTTCTGAGCCTTTTTCCGGGCCTTCTGGAACACCTTTCTTTGGTGATCAGACATCAGCCGTGACTGAATCGTTTCACGCAGCTTTTCGTATTTCTCGTTGAGTTTCCGGATCTTGAGTTCTCCCTCGCCCTCATGATCGCCCCGATCCTTCTGGGCCGCGGACATGATGACAGAGATCACTACCAGGGCCGCCACCACGAAAGTAACGATCTTGGCCAAAAACAAACCGTATTCTGTCAGGAACTCCAAAGTGCTTCTCCAACTCAGTGTGCGGGAACAAGAGTGTAACTTACCGAATTTATGGTGATAAGGAGAGCAAAAAAATTAAAACAAGCGTTCGATCGATCTTGACAGGGCCGACCACTCACCATAAAGTCGGATTGCGAGGTCGGCTCTACCCGGGCACCCGATCAGGCTCGTGCAGCCAGGGACATCAAGCCGTCGTGATCATGACTAGACAACCATCAAAAGGGTAAAACAATGTCTGTAGCTCAGGTATTTGAACAACTCGAACAGAATTTCAACGCAGACGCAGCTCAAGGCCTGGACCTGGTATTCCAGTTCGACATCGAGGACGACAAGACCTACCACCTCGTTATTAATGACGGCACCTGCAAAATGCACGAAGGCGCCCATGACGATCCATCCGTTACCCTGATCATGAACTCCGAAACCCTGCAGGGCATCGTTTCAGGCGAGACCGACGGCATGCAGGCATTCATGGCAGGTCAACTGCGCGCCGAAGGCGATATGATGCTGGCAACCAAATTGGGCGAACTGTTCAAGATGGGCTGATTGCCCCCCGTCAAGCACAAAAAAGCCTGCGTCTCGACGCAGGCTTTTTTTATGCCCGAGAATCTATTGATTCCAGAACTGCACGGCTTCCCTCGCCTGCTCGTTTACCGGAACAGCAACCAGACCCGAAGAGGATAGCTTTACCTCGAAAACAGCCCCATCCCGCATTGGCATGAACGTCATGCTTCCGTCCACGGCCTCCACAAACGGCAAGTTGAATTGACGGTCCCACTGCCAGAGATCAGGCCAGATGCCTTCAGCGAGGCCTATGGAAGTCCTCGGAGCCGACCTCTCCTGCTCAAGCGACGTGTAACGCCCACTCAATTGCTCGAGCCGGTAACCGGGAGCGATATCAAGCCAACGGAAGGGGCCGGTAAAACGGAGAATCCTGGCGTCAATCTGCCATTGATCGCCCTGCAGCGTTCTCACCACAGACAACCCATCCTGACTCTGAAGGGAAACCTGCCAGATCTGTTCGGCCTGTCTCTGGGTGGAGATGCTTGCCGCGGTCTGCAAGCCTACCAGTGAATGATAGCTGCTCAGATTTACCGCAATCACGAGGACATATAAACCGGCCAGAATGACACCGAAAACCGCCGTTCCTTTAATCCAGGTGAGCAACCATCGGGGGTGCCTGAAAAACAGCAGGCCCGCTATAACCATCACAGCGCCGGCAGCGGCCAGTACAATGATAGCGAGCGTGTGGGACATGGAACTACAAACCTACATCGTCCAGCGACGATTCAGCCAGTTTCAGTAGATCTACGTTGCGGTCTTCGCTTTTGCCAATACTCTCGATGTAGTACTCCAGCGAAGTCAGAGCGTCCGCCAGCGCCTCGAGCACCTGGGCGGCTGGCGCTTCCTTCGCATCCAGCAAGCGCTCCTGGATTGAAGCCGCAACCCGCTCAAGAACCCCGGCGGCTCCGGGATCATTCACCATTTGCAGGCCACCCCAGATGCTGTGCAGGGTTGCAGGCAGATTGGCAAGATGCAGTTTGTCGTAGTCGGATTCGATAAAAGCGGTGATTGCACGCTTTGCCAGGGTCAATGCCCCACGGGCTTCGTCAGCCACGACATAGAGCGCCTCACGGAGGTAGACAGACTCCTCCCGCTTGCGTTCACCACCGGCCAACGCGTCGGTTTCCGACGTGATGCCGCGGGTCACGATCTGCATGACGGCGTCTTCGATTCCCAGGACGGAATCGGCGAGTCGATACAGTTCATCATCACCGGGCAAGCGAGATTCTGCTTCCCAACCCCGAAGCTTGCTCGCCTCTTCTCTTGAAACGCCCGCCAGCTTGTTCAGGTCAAGCATCACCAAAGTGTTGGCCAGTCGTTCGAGGGCATCGGCAATCGAAGACAGCTCCGCCAGATCCGGCTCGATACCGCGTTCAATGATGTCCAGCTTGTCCTTCAACTGGTTCAGTTCATCCTGAAGGGCTTCCGAAAGGGATTTAAGGACATCACTGCCAGGACCGTACAACCTGCTCGCATGGGCTTCCAGCATGGAATCCGGAAAATCCGCCGGCGCGAGATGGTAAGCGGATAACACCTCGGTAACTTCAGGGTTAGCAGACCCGCTGCGGTACAGCAGATAGACCAGATCCCGAATCAGCGAATCCGGCGCGTCTTTACCCGTGGCAACCTTGCCCACGTACACCACTTCCCGGGCGTACTTCTCGATCCGCATGAACATGCGCTTGCGGGCCTTGTTAAAGACCATAGCGCGATCAAGCATGGTGTCCGCAACAATGCCGACAAGGCACCACATCTGCCCCATAGGTGCGCCCTGGCAAAGGCGGGCAAGTCCTCTCGAAGCGCGGCCAATCAATTTCTTGTTTACCACATCGTTCCGGTCGCGAAGAATTCCCAAAAGCGCAACCTGGAAGGTCAGGCGCATGCGACGCGCCATGACTTCGTAATCCGCCTCATTGCCTTCAAACGGCTGCAATGACAAACCGGCACAAAAATCCGGCCTCTCTTTGACATCGACATCAAAAAAACAGGATTCGGGATAGGGTTTTTCCCGGCGGGCCTCTCGGAGGTCATTGATCACGGGAAGCAACAGCTCGGGATGATCTTCCCGCTGCTGATGATAGTACTCGACATAGCGCCGAAGAATGAACAGAGCGCTATTGAGGGTAGTAAGGAGGATGTTTTTGTCGTCATTAGCGCCAACGGGAACGTCGTTGGCCATAGTTACTGCTTCCTGGCACAGCAGGGTTCCGCCCCGCAGCTCCACCAGAATAAAAATGCCCCGCAACTGGTTGATGAAATCAACACAGTTCTGGAGATCCTCACCCCTTTCGCGGTTTTCCTGAAAGCGTTCAAGGCTGGATTCTGCCTGCTTGATGGTCTGCTCTATTTCACTTTTGACCAGATCAAACGACTGCGATTTCGTCGCGAGAGACGACTGAACCATAAACGCTTCCCGTTAATGTTGCGGAGACTACCGCATCCTCTTTGGTGGTCACTGGTCCGGCTGTCGCGTACCAGGCCTTTTTGTTCTGGGCCGGCTAACCCCTTTTCCGGCCAAAGCCAGTTCGCAAAAAACTGGCGAACTTATCATTACTTATAACATAAAACTCAAGTACCTCAAGAAAGGCGGAATGTAACATTTGGTACAGCCCGACCCAGTTCTCATTCCGGGCTCTGGAGTTTACCCCACACAGTTTCGCCCGCCTGTTTTTCGAGCAGGGACATGAACTCTTCGTGGGCTTCGGCCTCTGAACTGGAGGCACGAACCACCGACAGGGGCGCTCTGTCAGCAGGCAGCCTTCGAATTCCGCCGTTACCGCCACCGTTCTCGGATCCGGCATCCAGTGACAGCGCGGTCTGGCCACCGGTAAGCAGGAGGTAAACATCGGCCAGGATCTCCGCATCCAGCAACGCGCCGTGGAGGTCACGGTTGCTGTTGTCCACACCGTAGCGCTTGCAGAGCGCATCAAGGTTGTTCTTCTGCCCCGGGTGACGGGCCCTTGCGATAGCGAGCGAGTCCACGATTCCGCAGTGGTCCGCGGTTTTCCGTACCGGCTTGAGACGGGCGAATTCCGAGTCCATGAAGCCGACGTCGAACGCAGCGTTATGGATAACCAGCTCGGCGCCCTTGATGAACTCGAAGAACTCATCGGCGATTTCCGCGAAACGGGGTTTGTCGGCAAGGAACTCGTTGGTGATGCCGTGAACAGTGATCGCCTCAGCCTCTACTTCCCGGTCCGGGTTGATATAGACATGGTAGTTGCGGCCGGTGAGCTGGCGCTCCATCAATTCAACACAACCGATCTCGATGATCCGGTGACCTTCTGCCGGGTCGATACCCGTGGTTTCTGTATCCAGTACGATCTGTCTCATTGCCTGTACCTGGTTAACTGTATTTATGCGCTCTGAATCTATGCGCCGGAAAGCTCGTCGACACCGCGATTGGCCAGTTCATCCGCCAGTTCATTGTCAGGAACACCAGAGTGCCCTTTTACCCAGTGCCAGTTAATCTGGTGCCGGGCCACTTCGGCATCCAGCTCGCGCCAGAGATCTTCGTTCTTCACGGGCTTTTTCGCGGAGGTCTTCCAGCCGTTCCGCTTCCAGCCTGCCATCCATTCCGTAATGCCTTTGCGCACGTACTGCGAATCCGTAAACAGCTCCACCTCGCACGGGCGCTTCAGGGCCTCCAGACCACGGATGGCTGCCATTAATTCCATGCGGTTGTTCGTGGTATTCGCCTCCCCGCCGTGCAGGGTCTTTCGATTGTCGCCATAGCGCAAAACCACGCCCCAGCCGCCGGGCCCGGGGTTGCCTTTGCAGGCGCCATCCGTATAGAGGGTTACCTTGCCGGCCATTCAGCCTCCTGATTTAATTTTCGGTGATTCACTTCGGTCTGTTAATCGGCGAGCCACTGCGGCTGCAACCTCGGGAGGCGCCAACGGTACCGGTGCCCGGCAGGGCAATCACCTTGCTTTGGCGCCAGACGGGGCGCCTTGGCAACCGGGCGTGGACGCGTTTTTTGGCAAGGATACAGTAATAGGCGCCTACTGGCAGGAGTCGATTTCCGGACAAACGGTTGTCAATCCGGCTCGTCGGCTTGCGACCACTGCGCTGCAGTGGTGGCCTGAAAAACCGGGTAATCGACGCTTCGACATTAAAGCCCAGCAAGTGCAGCCAGTCTTCCATGCGTCCGCGCAAGAGGAAGCGACCGCCCCACGGGCCCTCGCTGCTCCTGGAGATCAGTTTGCGCGCGCCCCAGAGGCTCAGAGGGTTAAAACCAAACAGCGCCATCGTGCCCTCTCCCCGGAGCACGCGCGCCGCCTCGCGAATCACCTGGTGAGGGTAAGGAGAGAAATCGGCCGTGTGATGCAGCACGACAAGATCCATCGAGTCACCGGGAAAGGCCAGCTCGTCGGCATCGCAGATGGCGACTCCATCCGGAATATGGGGATACCATCTTGGCGCTGTCATGATCTTCTGGGAAAAATCCGTGCCGGTAGCCAATGGCAGCCGATGGCTGATCCCCACCTGCAACTGCCTGGCGCCTGTCAGACGCTGTAGCTCGGCGTCGACAAAGCGTCTCTGGTCGGCCAACAGTGCCCGACCAAGCGGGGTCTGGAACCAGCGCTCAAAGCTCTCATGTCTGGCGGAATAATCAACTGCCTCGGATTCACTCACCAATGCGCCACTCCAGGAAGCCCTTTCCCATGGTTGGGGCCTTGTATTTAATGCTCTATCATATCAGTCACATTCGATAAGCACATGTGGGGCCCTATGCTGACCATTTCCGCCATACCCGCCTTCAGTGACAACTATATCTGGTGCCTTTCCGACACCGCCAGCGACAAGGCGCTGATCGTGGACCCGGGCCAGGCCCAACCGGTCCTGGACCATCTGGCCGAGAACGGACTGACCCTGGATACCATTCTGGTGACCCACCATCATCCGGACCATGTCGGCGGTGTCAAAGAATTGCTCTCCCGTTTTCCGGATTGCAGGGTAACGGGCCCCGCGGATTCGCCCTACAAAGGCAGTACCAACCTGGTTCATCCCGGTGACGAGGTGATCTGGGAAGATATCACCTTCCAGGTCCTGGGCGTTCCCGGCCATACTCTCGATCATATTGCCTACTTCACCGACGTCGAGGTAAATGGTCGGCCGGTTCTCTTCTGTGGCGATACCCTTTTTGTCTGTGGATGCGGACGTCTGTTCGAGGGCTCACCGGAGCAGATGCGTCAGTCTCTTCAGACCCTCCGGGCGCTGCCTGGCAAGACCGCCGTTTACTGCGCCCACGAGTACACCCTCGCGAACCTGCGCTTTGCCCGCAGCTGGTTGCCGGAAGACGAAGGTCTCCGGACGTTCGAGCAGGAGTGTCAGGCCGCCCGCGATGCAGGAGAACCGACGGTTCCTTCAATCCTCGAGAACGAGAAACGGCTCAATCCGTTTCTGCGGTGGGATGATCCGGCGGTAGTGGACTCCGCCCGGGCCTATTGCTCAAGCCGCGGCCTGCCCGCCGATTCCGATAACGCTATTTTTGCGGCCATTCGCCACGGCAAGGATAATTTCTGACGCCTGGTGATACGCACTTAACAAATCCTCTCAGAGCCGTAACGAGAGGTTTCTTGACCCCTTTTTAATCGGTCCCATAGAATCATTTCAAAATTGTGACCGTAAATTGTTCAATATGCCGGAGTTTCAGATGCTGAATCCGGCCTCAACCTGAACCCGGATGCTGTTATGTCGGCCAGACGATTGTCGTTTTTGTTTTTCGCCGGAGCCCTCGCAAGTGGCTGCACCAGCCTGATCAGCCAGGGAGAGCAAAGCCCGCTGAACACACAGGAAGTCACGGTCGCCGCGGGCGATGAAGGGCTCAAGAAAGCTGTCGAGACCGGAGAAAACCGTGACGCTGCCCGCGACGAGCCGCTGGACGAAGCTATTGCTCCGGAATTGAAGGATGCTGCCAGGGATGCCCGGGAGAAGCTCGACAATCCGGTTCAGAAAACCGCTGAGGCGGAGGCAGTTGAGCAAGATCTGTGGGCAAGACTGCGCTCAGGATTTGTTCTGGATCACGATATCGACAATGAACGGGTTCGGGACCAGTTGAACTGGTATGCCCGACATCCCGGCTACATTGACCGGGTTGTGGAACGCGGCAGTCGCTACCTTCACTATATCGTCAACGAGACCGAAAAGCGGGGCTTGCCTGCCGAATATGCTCTGCTCCCCGTTGTTGAAAGCGCGTTCGATCCGTTTGCGTACTCCCATGGGCGCGCGGCCGGTCTCTGGCAATTCATTCCCTCCACGGGCAAATACTTTGGCCTGACACAGAGCTGGTGGCACGATGACCGTCGTGACGTCATCGCCGCAACCGACGCTGCCCTGACCTATCTCGAGCGCCTCGCAAACCGGTTTGATGGCGACCACACGCTCGCCCTTGCCGCCTACAACAGCGGCGGCGGCACGGTTTCCAGCGCCATGCGCCGCAACCGGAACGCCAACAAGCCGACAGACTTCTGGTCTCTTCACCTGCCCCGGGAGACCAGACACTACGTCCCCAAACTGATTGCTCTGGCGAAAATATTCGACAATCCCGAGGCCTATGGCATCGAACTGCCATCGCTGAAAGACGAACCCTACTTCGAAGTTGTTGATACCGGCTCCCAGCTCGACCTTGCCCAGGCGGCAGAACTGGCCGGAGTAGATGTCGACGAGATCTACCTCCTGAACCCCTCCTACAATCGCTGGGCAACTTCGCCGGATGGACCTCACCGGTTGCTCGTTCCGGTTGGGAATGCGGAGACGTTCCGTGCCGCCCTGGCTGAAATTCCAGCCAATCAACGGGTGTCCTGGCGCAACTACGAAGTCAAATCCGGAGACAGTCTCAATTCGATCTCCCGCAAGTTCTCCACAACGCCGTCAGTGCTGCAGCAGGTCAACAATCTGGACAGCGACCTGATACGAATTGGCCAGCGCCTGATGATTCCCTTTGCTTCCAAGGGCAGCGATGCTTACGCCCTGAGCGCCTCCCAGCGCCTTGAGCGCAAACAGGAGCGTAAGCGGGACGGTAACAAGGTTCGTTACACGGTGCGCAAGGGCGACACCTTCTGGGACATTGCCCGCGAGCACCGGGTGTCCGTACGTGAAGTTGCTGCCTGGAACGGTATGGCGCCGGGCGATCCGCTGATACCCGGCAAGGAACTGGTCATCTGGTCCAAAACCAGTCAGCCGACGGTTGTGGCAGCCAACAGTGGCCGTGGCAAGGCTATGGTTCGGAAAGTAGGCTACCGGGTGCGCAAAGGCGACTCCCTTGCCCGGATTGCCAGCAGGTTTTCCGTGAATGTGCGGGACATCGCAAGCTGGAACGATCTGAATACCGCCCGTTATCTGCAACCCGGGCAAAGTCTGGTACTCTACGTTGATATCCGAAACAGTCCCTGACGTGCGAGACTTATGACAAGAACACGGAAAGCCTCATCCCTTACGTCGTTTTTATCAGCCCTGGCACTTATTGCCACACCGCTTATCTCACCCTTTTCCGTCGCCGACGAGGCAATGCCAGCCCATGGCATTGCCATGCACGGGGACACCAAATACCCCGCCGGGTTCAGCCACTTCGATTACGTGAATCCGGAAGCCCCGAAAGGCGGCACCCTGAAAATGGCGGTTGTTGCCAACGGCTTCGACTCATTCAATCCTTTTGATATCCGGGGTGTTGCCGCCGCGGGCATCAGCAACTATCTGTATGACACACTCCTTGAGTCGTCTGACGATGAGCCCTTTTCGGCCTACGGCCTGATTGCCGAATCCCTGGAGACACCCGAAGACCGGAGCTATGTGGTTTTCAATATCCGTGAACAGGCGCGGTTCCACGATGGCGAAGCCATTACCGCTGAGGATGTGAAATTCTCCTTCGACACGCTTACTACCCAGGGGCACCCCTTCTTTCGGAACTACTACGCTGACGTCGAAACAGTCACGATAGAAAGCCCTCAGCGAGTACGTTTTGACTTCAAGGAAACCAGCAATCGGGAGCTGCCGCTGATCCTCGGCCAGATGCCCATTTTGCCCCAACACTACTGGGCCGATCGCGAATTTGGCAAGAATGGCCTCAACCCGCCGTTGGGCAGTGGCCCCTACCGGATTGGTGACTTCGAAGCAGGCCGGTCGATTACTTACGAACGGGTTGACGATTACTGGGCACAGGATCTTGGCGTCCGGAATGGCCGCTTCAACTTCGATCAGATCACCTACGACTACTACACCGATGACACCGTGGCGCTGGAGGCGTTCAAGGCCGGCAGTTTCGATTTCCGGTTGGAGTCTTCTGCCAAGAACTGGGCCACAGCCTACACCGGGGAGCGTTTCGAAAACGGCACGATCATCAAGGAAGCCATCGAGCATCACCGGCCTTCAGGCATGCAGGGTTTTGCCTTCAACACCCGCAGAAAGGTGTTTTCCGACCCGCTGGTTCGTGAAGCGCTGGCCTATGGTTTCGACTTCCAGTGGGCCAACAAGAACCTCTTCTTCGACCAGTACACCCGTACTGACAGCTACTTTGAAAACAGCGATCTCGCTTCCTCGGGTCTCCCCACCGGCCGTGAACTGGAAATACTCGAACCTTACCGGGATCAGTTGCCCGATGATGTGTTTACCGAGGAGTACCAGCCACCCACCACCGAAGGCCAGCAGGGCCTCCGCGAGAATCTGAGGACGGCTCTGGGTCTGCTCAAGTCCGCCGGGTATATCATCCGCGATGGCAAGATGGTACACGGCGAAACCGGCGAACCACTGGCGTTCGAAATCCTGCTGTTCCAGAAAAGCTTCGAGCGGGTGGTTCTGCCTTTCAAGAACAACCTCGGCCGTCTCGGTATCGATGTGACCGTACGCCTCGTGGACAGCAACCAGTACATCCAGCGCCTGCGGGAATTCGATTTCGATATGATCACCCAGGTGTTCGGCCAATCGGATTCCCCGGGCAATGAACAGCGGGAATACTGGCATTCATCCACCGTGGATGCCAAAGGCTCACGGAATTACATGGGCGTGAGCGATCCGGTGATCGACGAGCTTGTGAACATGGTCATTCAGGCGCCAAACCGAGAGGAACTGGTTTACCGGGTTCGCGCCTTGGACCGGGTTCTGCTGCACCACTATTATGTGATTCCTCACTGGCACCTGAGAAGCGACCGTGTCGCCTACTGGAACCATCTGCAACGTCCAGCCGAGACGCCGAAAAACGGCATTGATCTGGACAACTGGTGGGCGAAGCCCTGAGGAAAACGCCGCCAAATGGGCATCTACATACTCAGGCGTCTGGCGCTGATCATCCCCACGCTGATCGGAATCATGCTGCTCAACTTTGTCATTGTGCAGGCGGCCCCCGGTGGTCCCGTTGAGCAGCTTATCGCTGAGATGGAAGGCCACGGCGGCAGCGCGCTGGCCCGGGCTTCCGGTGGTGGAACAGGTGGCGAGGTAGCCGACTCTTCCGGCGACACGCGTGGTTCCCGCGGCATACCCGATGAGCTTCTGAAAGAAATCGAAGTCATGTATGGCTTCGACAAGCCTGCTCACGAACGCTTCTTCAAGATGCTTGGCGATTACGCCACCTTCAACTTCGGTGATTCCTTCTTCCGGGAAAAAAGCGTCATCGACCTGATAATCGATAAAATGCCCGTTTCGATCTCCCTGGGGCTGTGGTCGACGCTGATCATCTATTTTATTTCCATCCCCCTGGGCATCCGGAAAGCCGTTACAGACGGCTCCAGGTTCGATGTCTGGACCAGCTCAGCCATTGTGGTGGGCTACGCCATTCCGGGCTTCCTCTTCGCGATACTGCTCATCGTGTTGTTTGCCGGGGGCAGTTATTTCGACTGGTTTCCGCTCCGGGGCCTGACCTCTTCGAATTTCGACGAGCTTACCTGGTACCAGAAAATCGGGGATTACTTCTGGCACCTGGCGTTGCCCGTCACCGCAAATGTGATCGGCGGTTTTGCCACCCTGACCCTGCTTACCAAGAATTCCTTCCTGGATGAGATCGGAAAGCAGTACGTGGTAACCGCCCGCGCCAAGGGTCTGGACCAGAAAGAAGTGCTGTATGGCCACGTATTTCGCAATGCCATGCTGATCGTGATTGCCAGCCTGCCAGGCGTCCTTGTCGCTCTGTTCTTTACGGGCTCCCTGCTGATTGAAGTGATCTTCTCCCTCGACGGGCTCGGGCTGCTCGGTTTCGAGGCGGCCCTGAACCGCGACTATCCCGTGATCTTCGGCACCCTGTATATCTTCACCCTGATGGGCCTGATCCTGAAGCTGATCAGCGACATTACCTACGTCCTGGTCGATCCGCGGATCGATTTTGAAAGCCGGGAGGGTGCGTGAGTTTCCGGTCTCTGACTCCGATCCAACAGCGGCGCCTGCGGAACTTCCGGAAAAACCGCCGGGGTTTCTGGTCTTTGTGGATCTTTCTCGCCCTGTTTGGCCTGTCATTGGTTGCTGAGCTGATTGCCAACGACTCGCCACTGGTCGTGTCCTACAAAGGCGACCTCTACTTCCCGGTGGTCCAATCCGTGCCGGAAGAAACCTTTGGTGGTTTCCTGCCCACGGAAGCCGATTATCGCGATCCCTTTATCGCCGATGAGATAAGCGCGAACGGATGGATGGTCTGGCCACCGATCCGGTTCAGCTACAACACCATCAATTACGATCTCGAGGTTCCGTCACCGGCGCCGCCGAGTGCAGAGAACTGGCTGGGAACCGACGATCAGGGCCGGGATGTTGCAGCCCGGGTGATCTATGGCTTCCGCATTTCGGTTCTGTTCGGCCTTACCTTGACCATCGCCAGTTGCATTGTCGGCGTAGTGGTCGGCGCCATCCAGGGCTTTTACGGCGGCAAAATTGATCTGCTGGGCCAGCGCTTTATCGAGGTCTGGTCCGGCTTGCCGGTGCTGTATCTGCTGATCATTCTCTCCAGCATTGTGCAGCCAAACTTCTGGTGGCTGCTGGGCATCATGCTGCTGTTCAGCTGGATGGGGCTGGTGGATGTGGTCCGTGCGGAATTCCTGCGTGCCCGTAACTTCGAATACGTCAAAGCTGCCCGTGCACTGGGTCTGGACAACCGCAAAATCATGTTCCGGCATATACTCCCCAATGCCATGGTAGCCACACTGACCTTCCTCCCGTTCATTCTGACGGGGGCAATTACCGGCCTGACCTCCCTGGATTTCCTGGGCTTTGGTCTGCCCTCCGGTTCACCCTCGTTGGGGGAACTGATTGCCCAGGGCAAGGCCAACCTGCATGCGCCCTGGCTGGGCATATCCGCCTTCGTATCGCTGTCGCTGATGCTCACCTTGCTGGTGTTCGTGGGTGAAGCCGTACGCGATGCCTTCGATCCGAGGAAGAGCTGATATGAGCCAGTTACTTCAGATTTCCGATCTTTCCATCTGTTTTGATCACGGGCTTCCAGCCGTCGAATCCCTGTCACTGGCAATCCGTGAAGGCGAGACCCTCGCACTGGTGGGCGAAAGCGGCTCCGGAAAATCCATTTCGGCACTGTCAATTCTTCGCCTCCTTGATGCGCGGCACACCAGCTACCCCAGCGGGCAGATCCGGTACCGCGATGAAGATCTTCTGCCCGCCACCGAGAAGCGCATGCGCCAGATCCGCGGCCGGGAGATAGGGATGATATTCCAGGAGCCCATGACATCCCTTAACCCGCTACATACCGTGGAAAAGCAGATTGGCGAAACCCTGGAACTGCACAAGGGAATGCGCGGGCCACAGGCAAAACAGCGCTGCCTGAAACTGCTACAACTCGTGGGGATACAGAACCCGGAAAGCAAGCTTGGCGCTTATCCCCACCAGTTGTCGGGGGGGCAAAAACAGCGGGTGATGATCGCCATGGCACTGGCCAATGAACCCGATCTCCTTATCGCGGACGAGCCTACGACGGCATTGGATGTAACCGTCCAGAAACAGGTTCTCGAATTGCTCAGGGACCTTCAGAAGAAACTGGGTATGGCCATTCTTCTGATTACCCATGACCTGACCATCGTTCGCCGGTACGCCGACCGGGTGGCCGTCATGGAACATGGCAAACTCGTGGAAGAGGCCGATACCGATGCCCTGTTTGCCAGCCCACAACACCCCTATACACGAAAGCTTCTGGATGCCGAGCCCCCGGAGGCGCCCCTACCCCTCGATAAACGTGCAGAACCGTTGCTGGCTGTTGAGCGACTGGACGTGCGTTTCCCGATACGAAAGAGCCTTCTGGGCAAGGTGAAGGAATCCTTTCACGCTGTGCAGGGCGCCGATTTCCAGCTCAATCGGGGCGAAACGCTCGGAATCGTCGGGGAAAGTGGCAGCGGCAAAACCACCATCGGCCATGCGCTGCTGAAGCTTACCGCCAGTACCGGGAGTATCCGCCTCGGGGGCGAGGAGCTGGCGTTTCTTAACCAGAAGGATTTCAGGCCCTGGCGAAGGCGCGTGCAGATTGTCTTTCAGGATCCGTTTGGCAGCCTGAGTCCCAGAATGTCCATTGCCGAAATTGTCCGCGAAGGGCTGGAGATCCACGACGCGGAAAATGCAGCCGAACACGACAGCAAAGTGATTCGCGCCCTGACCGACGTTGGCCTTGATCCGGAGGCACGGCATCGTTATCCACACGAATTCTCTGGCGGCCAGCGCCAACGCATTGCCATCGCCCGGGCTCTGGTGCTGCAGCCCGATCTGATCATTCTGGACGAACCCACATCCGCCCTGGACCGCACCGTGCAGAAACAGGTCATTGAGCTGTTGAGGGCTATCCAGACCCGTTATGGTCTAAGCTATATCTTTATCAGCCATGACCTGGCTGTAGTACGCGCCCTGAGCCATAAGCTACTGGTGCTGCAGCATGGCCGGATCGTGGAATATGGTGACGCGGCCAGGATTTTCGCTGCACCGCAGGCGGAGTACACCCGTGAACTGCTGAACGCCGCGTTCTTTTACCAGAAACCAACTACGACTATTTGAGCGTTACCCCGACCAGAGCACTCAGGGATAATGCTCGCAAATCAGGAACACAGGGAGAACGACCCATGGGAATCCTCAGTGGCAAGAAAGCACTGATCGTTGGCGTAGCCAGCAAACTGTCCATTGCTTACGGTATCGCCGAGGCCTTCGCCCGCGAGGGTGCCGAACTGGCGTTTACCTACCAGAATGAAAAACTTCAGCCACGGGTTGAGAAGTTCGCCGAACAGTGGGGAAGCAAGCTGACTTTCCCCTGCGATGTCGCAAGCGACGAAGAAATTGAAAACGTCTTCAAAGAGCTGGGCAAGCACTGGGACAACATCGACATCATTGTGCATGCTGTCGGCTATGCGCCTGGACACGAGCTGGACGGCAACTACGTCGACGTGACCACCCGTGATGGCTTCCGCATTGCCCACGATATCAGCTCCTACAGCTTTGTCGCGCTGGCCAAGGGTGCCCGCGGCATGATGCATGAAGGCAGCTCGCTGATTACCCTGAGCTACCTCGGCGCCGAGAAGGTTCTGCAGAACTACAATGTGATGGGCCTGGCCAAGGCTTCCCTGGAAGCCAACGTTCGCTACATGGCCGCCAGCCTGGGCCGGGACGGCATTCGTGTGAATGGCATTTCCGCGGGTCCGATCAAGACCCTGGCCGCCTCTGGCATCAAGAGCTTCCGTAAGATGCTGGCCGAAAATGCCAGGCGTGCGCCGCTGCGGCGAAACGTCACCATCGACGAAGTGGGTAATGCTGCTGCATTCCTCGGCTCTGATATGTCCTCCGGTATTACCGGCGAGATCATGTACGTGGACGGCGGCTTCAACATTACCGGAATGGGTGAACTTGAAGAGTAAGTCTCACCCTCCCCGAACGTAAAAGAGCCGGCGTTATGCCGGCTCTTTTCGTTGGATTGCACGGACAAGAGTCAATCCTGGGCCATCGCCGAGGCCACGGCCTCCACCCACTCGACGTATGCGGTTTCGTCAGACTCAATGATTCGCGCCCCCACCAGAAAGCTCGACTCGTTGGGTCGACACCAGACCACTTCGACCATCAGACCGAAAGGCTGGGCATGGTTACCAAGAAATACGCTCGCCGGCAGCAGGGCCCCCAGGGAAAGGGGTTCGTCAGCTGTCAGGCAAAGGCCACTGGCCGAAATATCACGAATACCGCAGACAAGGTCCCGCTCCTCGGCTCCGGTTTCTTCCGGCAAGCCGGACTCAAGCTCGAGTATTGCCCTGGCTCGCGCCGTAAGACGGTAATCTGCCCGATTGTCCTGATCAACGGGCGGCTCATTCCGGGTTCCAAAGCTATAGTCATTATCTGTCATTATTGTTTTTCCTGCTTCGGCAATATCAGTTGCGGCCAACGCGAATCCGCCCGACTACCCTGCTAAGGGTGTCGTCGAATTCCGCGGAGGTTCCCAGAACCCGGATCCGTCCTTCGACAATCCTTTCAACCAGGGCGTCCTCGAGAAATTCACGCCTGTTCAGGCCCAGACGGTCCACAAACACGAGCTTTCTCGACGCATTGATGCGCACGGCCAGTTTCAGACGGGCAGGTTCATCAGACGTTTCATCGGGTTCAACGACAATCCAGCCACCAAGCTTGATAGCATCCACCTGTTTCTCGGCCAGCAGTGTTCTTTCCTTCCGGATCCGTTCCTTTTCAGCCTGTTCATCGGCGAGTCGTTGCTCTTCATCGGCTTGCCGCTGGCGCTCAAGCTCGGCTTCACGCTCCGCTTCCTCAGCTCTGCGCCGTTCTTCCGCGGCTTCTTTTTCCCGCCTCAATTCCTCGGCACGCAGCCTGGCAGCTTCCGCCGCCTGCTCCCTCTGCCGACGCTGCTTCTCGCAGACACGGGCAAGCAGTTCCACGGTTTCTGCCAACACCGTTCCGAACGGCGTGAGCTGCGGCAATGGCCGGATCTGCTCCTGCTCAAGGGCCCTCTGAAACTCGCCCCAGGTCTGCAGCCCCAGTTTCACGCCGGCGCCGTTGGTCCAGAGGATTTCTGCCGACTCCGGTAAGAACGCATAGAAGTAACGGCGCTGCTCTGCGACACCCTCGCCCTCGACAAACCATTGCCCCTCATACGGTTCAAAAGCTTCTGCCGCGGGCACTTCGAAGCTGAGCCAGGTGCTGTCCCAGTGGAAGCTCCCCGCCGCCGGCAGGGCATCCACAAGATCCGGCGCCTCTCCTCTCAGCCTGGAAACCATAGCGGATTCGATCCCGGACAGGGACTCCGCAGGCAGTGATTCATTAAAAACCCGTTTCCAGACATCAAGGATCCGATCACCGATCTGTTCGCCCACGTGATAGAGCCGATTACGGTCCTTGTCGGAAAGCGACGGATCACCAATCCAGACCAGCCATTCCAGCAACTTGCTGCCATGTCGCAGATTCTCTCCCTCAAGACCGGAATCCCAGATCGACTGTTTCAGCAGACCCTGCCAGTGATCAAGTATAAAGCGGACGATCGGAAGCGGCAGCTTGCGCCCCTGGAGAGCCCGACCGATCAATGCCCGGGAAGACTGCTCTGCCTTGCGCTGCTTTGCAGCGCCCTGCTCGGTTTCCAGCAGCCGTTGGCGGAGCTTTCCAACCTGGGCATTCCTCTTCCCGGCGTCTTCCTGCCAGCGATGACAGAATTCGTTCACCGGCTCCGTCTTGCCGGATTCAAAACTCGCGGAAACGGCGATAACCAGCGAATCCAGCTGATCCATCAGAACCTTGGCGGAACGGCCTCCGGAATCACTCCAGCCGCGCCACTCCTGAAGGCTGTCCAGCCACTCCAGTAGCGCCTTGCTGAAGGCTTTCTTGCCCTCCAGATTCATGCGCCAGGCAAGATAGAAGCGCAGCCTTGCCACCCGGCGGGCGAGGCTCGGATGCAGGCCGCTCGTCTTCAGGAACACGTCCATGATGCGGTCAGCCACATAGGCGGCGTTCACCTGTCGGGCTGACCACTCCAGATGAACAGAGCGGATAACATGGGTAACCCGCTCGTCACGCTGTTCGGACCAGCAGGAAACCAGCAGTGGGCGCCAGTCGCTGACGGCGTCTGGTTCGAGCTTGCCAGCCGGGTATGGAAGGTCAGGAACACGAATGCCGGCCAGGACATCGTCAATCTTGCCTGAAACCGCTGCAACGGAAGGCACATCCTCCGGTCTCTGCCTGTTTTGCGACATCCGTTCCCCGTACTTAAGAAGCGTTGAAAAGGCCCTGTAAATAACGCAGTATAACCAACTCGCCGGGGTTTACCGCAACCGTGCACCGGCGCTATTCGCGTTAATCTGCAACCCTGTTGGCATATTCTATCGTCCACCAGGGCTGCAACGATCAGAATCGGGGAAGCAGAACAACATGTCGGGCAACAAACTAGAGAATCTGAATGTGGCGAGCCAGGAAGCACTGATCACTCCTGAAGCGCTGAAGAAGGAGATGCCGCTCTCCGACAAGGCCGCAGAAACCGTCTCAAAGGGCCGCCAGGCGATCTATGACATCATGGATGGCAAGGACCACCGGCTATTCGTCGTGGTGGGCCCCTGCTCCATTCACGATGTTGAGGCTGCGAGAGATTACGCCGCGCGCCTCAAGAAGCTTGCCGATGAAGTCAGCGATACGCTGCTGATCGTTATGCGTGTCTATTTCGAGAAGCCTCGCACAACCGTTGGCTGGAAAGGCCTCATCAACGATCCGCACCTGAACGACACCTTTGATATTGAGCAGGGCCTTCACATCGGTCGTCGTCTGCTGCTGGATATCAACGAGCTTGGCCTGCCCGCAGCCACCGAAGCGCTAGATCCGATCTCCCCGCAGTACCTGCAGGACACCATTGCCTGGTCCGCCATCGGCGCCCGTACTACCGAGTCACAGACTCACCGCGAGATGAGCAGCGGCCTGTCAATGGCGATCGGTTTCAAGAACGGCACCGACGGCAGCCTGGACGTTGCGGTGAACGCCATGAAGTCCGTGTCTCACCCGCACAGTTTCCTGGGCATCGACCAGCAGGGGCAGGTAGCGATTATCCGCACCAAGGGCAATAACTACGGCCACGTTGTTCTGCGCGGTGGCGGTGGCAAACCCAACTACGATTCGGTGAGCGTCGCCCTCTGCGAACAGGCGCTGGATAAAGCAGGCCTGCGCAAGTCGATGATGATTGACTGCAGCCATGCCAACTCCAGCAAGGATCCGGCCATTCAGCCGCTGGTCATGCAGGATGTCACTCACCAGATCCTGGAAGGTAACACCTCGATCCAGAGCCTGATGGTGGAAAGCAACATCAATTGGGGTAACCAGTCGATCCCCGAGAACCTGACGGATCTGAAGTACGGTGTCTCTGTGACAGACGCCTGCATTGACTGGCCGACCACGGAAAAGGCGATTCGGGATATGCGCGACAAGCTGAAAGACGTACTTCCCAAGCGCAAGATCGGCTGATCGGAGCCGGATACCAAACGGGGAGCCTCAGCTCCCCGTTTTTATTACCCCACCTATCCAGTCCAGCCTTTCTCTCAGCGCGACTACTTGGCCGATAATAACCAGTGTTGGCGGCTGGACCGCTTCCGCCTCTACTCTTTCAACGATGTTGCAGAGATTCCCTGTAACCACGCGCTGATCCCTCGTTGTCCCCTTCGAGACCAACGCCACGGGCATTTCCTGGGACATACCGTGGGCGACCAACTGCCGGCAGATAATCGGCAGGCCAACCAGCCCCATGTAGAACACCAGGGTCTGGTTGTTCTGGACAAAGTCCTTCCAGGGTAGATCGCAGGTATCATTCTTCAGATGGCCGGTCACGAACCGGACTGACTGGGCATAATCCCGATGGGTGAGTGGGATTCCGGCGTAGGCCGCGCAGCCGGAAGCGGCGGTTATACCCGGCACCACCTGAAAGCGTACGCCTGCGTCGGCCAGAGTTTCAATTTCTTCGCCCCCGCGCCCGAAGATAAAAGGGTCTCCGCCCTTGAGACGGACCACCTTCCGACCCTGCCTGGCCAGATCCACCAATCGTTGATTGATCTGGTCCTGAGGCAAGGTGTGGTTGGCCCGCTGCTTGCCAACATGAATCATCTCGGCAGTGTCTGGAATCATGGCCAGTATTTCCGGCGACACCAGGCGATCGTAAAGCACCACTTCGGCGGACGTAATCAGCCTCCAGGCTTTGAGTGTCAGCAGTTCAGGGTCGCCCGGCCCGGCCCCGACGAGGGCCACTTCGCCCGCTGATGTGTTCGGGTTCGAGGTCACCGGGTTTACCCTGTACCTTACCGGTGCAGGGGTTGCACCAACGCCCTTCCCTGGCGCACTTTGTTGCTGATCACTCATTGGATTATGTCGACGCCTCCCATGTACGGCCTGAGAACCTCCGGAACCACAATGCTGCCGTCTGCCTGCTGGTAATTCTCCATAACCGCAATCAGCGCACGGCCAACCGCAAGACCTGAACCGTTCAGCGTATGCACAGGTTCCGGCTTACCGGTTTCCGGGTTACGCCAACGCGCATGCATGCGGCGTGCCTGGAAATCACGTGTGTTGGAGCAGGATGAAATTTCGCGGAACTTGTCCTGTCCCGGCAACCAGACTTCCAGATCGTAGGTCTTGGCCGCCGAAAAGCCCATGTCGCCACCACACAGTACAACGACGCGATAAGGCAGCTCCAGCATTTGCAGAACCTTTTCCGCGTGCCCGGTGAGCGCCTCCAGGGCGGCGTCGGAATCGGCGGGACGAACGACATGCACGAGTTCAACCTTATCGAACTGATGCTGACGGATCATGCCGCGGGTATCCCGGCCGTAGGAGCCGGCCTCACTGCGGAAACACGGTGTATGACAGACCATCTGCAGTGGCAACTCTGCGGCATCAAGGATGGAATCTGAGACCAGATTGGTGGCAGGTACTTCCGCGGTTGGAATCAGATAAAGCGGGTGTTCGCCCTCGGTTTTGAACAGATCCTCCTCAAACTTGGGCAACTGGCCCGTGCCATAGAGGCTATCAGCATTCACGAGGTAAGGTACGTAGGTCTCCAGGTAGCCATGTTCACGGGTGTGCAAATCCAGCATGAACTGGGCCAGAGCCCTGTGTAACCGTGCCACCGGCCCTCGCATGACAGCAAACCGCGAGTGGGCCAGGCGGGTCGCGGTCTCGAAGTCCAGGCCTTTCAGACCCTCGCCAAGGGCAACGTGGTCTTTGGGCTCGAAATCAAAGGTCTTGGGCGTGCCCCAGATTCGAATCTCGACGTTGTCGTCTTCGCTCTCACCAGCAGGCACATCTTCGTCCGGAAGGTTCGGGATTCCGGCCAGAAAGCCGTTGAGCTCCTCCTGCAACGAACGGAGCTCGTCTTCAGCTTCGGATCTCTTTTTCTTCAGATCTTCCACCTCATCCAGCAGCGGTTGGATGTCCTCGCCGGCTGCCTTGGCTTTCCCGATTGATTTGGACCGTTTGTTCTGCTCGCTCTGCAGGTTTTCCGTGCTTACCTGAAGGGCGCGGCGGCGTTCCTCAAGCTGCTCGAAGGTGGCGGTATCGAATTCAAAATTCTTGATGGTCAGCCGACGGGCGATCTCTTCTGTCTGGGTGCGGACACGTTTGGGATCGAGCATGATTATCCTGAATCTTCCGGTTAGCGATGTTTTGAATGACTGGCCATTATACCTGCACTGGCGCTCGTGGCTACCGCCGAAAAAAGGCTCAGGTGTAGCGTTTGCGGGGGCTTTCGGCGTTGCGGGAATCCAGACGCTGGCGTTTTTCAGCCAGTTTTATCTCGAGACCGCGGTTTACGGGCTCGTAGTAGCGGCGCTCATGAATGGCCTCGGGCAGGTAGGACTCCCCGGCGGCGAAGGCTTCGGGTTCATCATGAGCGTACCGATAAGTATCCCCATGGCCCATGCTTTTCATCAGCTTGGTGGGTGCATTACGCAGGTGTACCGGCACTTCATAGTCCGGGTCCTGGCGGATGTCGGCCATACACCGATTGAAGGCGTTGTAAACCGCGTTGCTCTTGGGCGCCAGGGCCAGGTAGGTCACCGCCTGGGCCAGCGCCAGCTCCCCTTCTGGAGACCCCAGGCGTTCCTGAGCGTCCCAGGCTTCCATGCTTAGCTGCAGGGCCCGCGGATCGGCATTACCGATGTCCTCACTGGCTATCCGTACCAGACGGCGGGCAACGTAGAGCGGATCACAGCCGCCATCGAGCATCCGGCACAGCCAATACAGCGAGCCGTCCGGATCTGATCCGCGAACGGATTTATGCAACGCTGAGATCTGGTCGTAGAATACGTCACCGCCCTTGTCGAACCGGCGGAGGCTGGTCTGCATGACCTGCTCAAGCTGATCCGCCGTTACCCGATCCGTGCCGGCCTCATCCGGCTCTGCCAGGTCAGCCGCCACTTCCAGGATATTGAGAGCACGGCGGGCATCGCCACCAGACGCGGCCGCCATCAGGGTCAGCACGTCTTCATCAACTCGCAGGCGTCCACCAAATCCTTCATCAACTGTCAGCGCGCGGCGTAGCAACTGAAGGATGTCCTCTTCCTCAAGGTTCTTGAGCACGTAGACACGTGTTCTGGAAAGCAACGCACTGTTCAGCTCAAAAGAGGGATTCTCAGTGGTCGCACCAACGAAGATGAAGGTACCGTCTTCAATGTGGGGAAGAAACGCGTCCTGCTGGCTTTTGTTGAAGCGGTGAACTTCATCCACGAACAACAGAGTGTCCCGACCTTGTGACTGCTTGCGATTACGTGCCCGCTCAACAACGGCCCGGATCTCTTTCACACCGCTCAGTACGGCCGAAACCGTCTCGAAACTGAGATCGCTGACATTGGCCAGTAGTTGGGCGAAGGTGGTTTTACCGACTCCGGGAGGGCCCCAGAGGATCATCGAGTGAAGCTGGCCCTGCTCAACAGCGCGCCGCAGCGGTTTGCCGGGCCCGACCAGATGAGCCTGGCCCACATAGTCATTCAGGCTTGCCGGCCGCATTCTCGCGGCCAGCGGCCGAAAGCCCGCGGATTCCGCGAACAGACTGTCCTGCATCAGGCCCCGTCCCGGATAATATCCACACCCTCCGGATAGTCGAGGGTGAACGCACCCGCTTCAACCGGTTCGTTCAGCCTGATCCGGTCGAAACTCAGTACGCTGAGCTGTGCCAGAGAATCCTGCATACGCATCTCCTGGAGCTCACCCTTGAAGAACGTCAGCCTGAGGGACGTAAAGAGGGAGTCCGGGCTTCTTGGCTCCAGAGTAAATTCACGGGTGTTGTCGCCTATCTGGCGACCGGACACCCTGTAGGTATCCTCCAGATTATCCACCTCACCGCTCAGTAAAAGCGCGGGTGTGGATTGCACTCGATCGTCGAGATTGTGGATCGTGACCTGTTCCAGGTCCGGATCGTAAACCTCCACGGTTTCGCCATTACTGACAATAAACTGCGACAAAGGCGCACTGGTCTCCCAGTAGAACAGCCCGGGGCGCTTGGCCTTCAGGGAGCCACGGGTTTCCTGAACCTTGTTGCCATTCTCGTTAACAACAATCTGGATAAAATCCGCCTGGTAGGACTCGTAGCCCTTCAGCAACGAGGCCAACTCGTTCGCGCTATCGCTGCCCTCACTCGCACTCAGAGGGCCGGCAATAAACACCGCCATGACCAGGGTGGCCAGGCATTTCACAAAAGATCGTCCCATTGCTTGTTACTCCTAATCTCTGGGTGGCGGCGGAGCCAGAACTTCACGTGCCCCGTTGTGGCCTGCGGCGCTTACCACGCCGGATGCTTCCATGGCATCAACCAGGTTCGCTGCCCGGTTGTACCCGATCTTGAATTTTCGCTGTACCGAGGAAATCGAAACGCGCCGCCCTTCGGTAACGAACGCAACGGCCTCGTCGTAAAGGGCATCCCCTTCACTATCCCCGCCTCCTTCCGAGAGGTTGGGAACGCCCGGCAGGCTCTCGCCTTCAGCACCATTGAGAACATCGTCCACGTATACGGGCTCACCCCGAGCTTTCCAGGCACTCACCACGCGATGGACCTCATCGTCATCCACAAACGCACCATGCACTCGTACTGGCAGACCCGAACCCGGTGGCAGGTAAAGCATGTCACCATGCCCCAGGAGCTGCTCAGCGCCACCCTGATCCAGCACCGTGCGTGAATCAATCTTGGACGAGACCTGGAACGACATCCGGGTGGGAATGTTGGCCTTGATCAGGCCGGTGATTACATCCACCGAGGGCCGCTGGGTGGCAAGGATCAAGTGAATACCGGCCGCCCGCGCCTTCTGCGCGATCCGGGCAATCAGTTCCTCAACTTTCTTGCCGACGATCATCATCATGTCGGCGAATTCATCAATCACCACCACGATGAAGGGAAGAGTGTCCAGCTCGGGGCGCTCCTGCTCGTCGTTGGCCAGGTATTCGTCCGGCTTCCAGAACGGATCCAGTAATGGTTCGCCGGCGGCCCTGGCATCCTTGATCTTGCGGTTGTAGCCCGCCAGGTTACGGACCCCGAGGCTGGCCATGAGCTTGTACCGGCGCTCCATTTCAGCGACACACCAGCGTAGTGCGTTGGCCGCCTCCTTCATGTCGGTGACCACCGGCGCCAGCAGGTGCGGAATGCCGTCGTAGATGCTCAGTTCAAGCATCTTGGGGTCCACCATGATAAAGCGGACCTCTTCCGGGCCTGCCTTCAGCAGCATGCTGAGCAGCATGGCGTTGACGCCAACCGATTTACCGGAACCAGTGGTGCCCGCCACCAGCAGGTGTGGCATTTTGGAGAGATTGGCAACCATCGGGTTGCCGCCAATGTCGTTACCCAGTGCCAGGGTCAGCGGTGAGTTCGACTCCTGAAACACCCGCGCGCCAAGCACTTCACTGAGCCGGACCATTTCCCGTTCTTCGTTGGGAATCTCGATACCGACCACAGACTTGCCAGGAATCACCTCGACTACCCGAACGCTCAGTACGGCCAGTGAGCGGGCCAGGTCCTTTGCGAGGTTGGAAATCTTGCTGACCTTCACACCTGGAGCCGGCTTGATCTCGAACCGGGTAATGACCGGGCCGGGATTGACCTCGACTACTTCAACGGATACCCCGAAATCCCCCAGCTTTTCCTCTAGCAGCCGTGACATATGCTCCAGGGATTCTTCCGAATAGCCTCTTTCCTTATGCTCCTCCGGCGGGTCCAGAAGAGAAATCGGCGGAATAGGGCTTTCAATATCTTCCAGCAATGAAGGCTGCTTGTTGCCCTTGTCTTTGGACTGGGTCGGCTGTTCGTCCTTCTTAAAGGGCGAAATCTTCAGCGACCGTCCGGCAGACTGAGGAGATGCCTCGGGTTTGGCGGGTTTCCCGTTAGCGACAGGAGCGTCATCCCGTGAACTGAAGCTTTCGAGCCTTGCAGGTTCCGGGTCAACTTCGGCAGAGAGACCATCCAACGCGGGCTCTTTTCGACCGGTTTCTGGCTTCGACGCGGGCTTCGGGGCTTTTGGCTTCTTCGGCCCAAAGCCTGGAATCCGTTGCCACCAGCGTGGTTTGTCGGCATCTGCTTTTTGCCGTTTGCTGTCCATGGCCGGCACACGGTCCTTGACCACCGGTGGCTCAGCTTTCGGTTCTGCTTTGGGCTCTGGCTTTTTCGATTTGGGCTTGCCTTTGAAAAGGCCTTTGATGGCAAGGCCCGTTCTGAGAGTCAAACCGCCCACCTGATCCATCAGCCAGAACCAGGAGAGACCGGTAGTAACCGTTAACGCGAACAGGAAAATGGCAATCAGTAACAGGGTTGTTGCCGGCAGGTTGAAAAACCGCACCATAGCGTCGGCAACAGCCGTTCCAAGGACACCGCCCGAGGACGCCCCCAGACCAAACACGGAATACAGCGACAACAGACTGGTTGCCGAGAGAAGAATCAGCAAGAAGCCACCGAAGCGCATCATGAAGAGTGGCCAGTGCAGATCCAGGGAATCGTTACGCCGACGGATGAGCATCAACGCGTATCCCGCAATCATGACCGGGAACAGATAGGCAACGTGGCCGAAGAAATCCATGAACAGGCTGGCGAGCCAGGCACCGGTGCGGCCCGCATAATTCTGCACGCTGGTGTCATGACCGATACTGGCCCAGCCCGGATCTGACGGGCTAAAGGTAACCAGTGCCATGGAAAGGTAAATGCAAAGGGCAATAAGCGCGATGACGGCGCCTTCGCGAGCGCCCTGGGCGGCCAGCCGGCGAAAGCGCTGCTGCTTCTCTGTCAGTTCCTGTGGTGCTTTCTTCGCTTTTGCAGATTCGGCCATGAATGCTCAGACGTTATCGGTGCTTTCGTTCCGAAGCGCCTGAAAGCCGCGTTCAAGATCGGTTTTCAGGTCTTCTACGGCTTCGATCCCCACGGAAATCCGTATCAGATTCTCCGTGATCCCGGCCCGCGCCTTATCCTCCGGGGATAGTCGCCCGTGAGTGGTTGTGGCCGGATGGGTGATCGTGGTCTTGACGTCACCGAGGTTTGCGGTGATGGAGATCATCCGGGTGCCATCGATGAAGCGCCATGCCTCCTCCCGCGCACCCTTGAGCTGGAACGACAGCACACCACCAAATCCGGTCTGCTGCTTTTTCGCCAGCTCATGTTGCGGATGACTCTGGAGCCCGGCATAGAAAACACGTTCAACTGCCGGCTGTTGCTCCAGCCACAGGGCCAACTCTAACGCATTGTCACAGTGGGCGCGCATACGAATTGGTAAGGTTTCCAGGCCCTTCTGAAACACCCAGGCGTTAAAGGGGCTCATGGTGGGGCCGGCCGAACGAAGGAAGCCATAGACCTCTTCCATCATCTTATCTGATCCGACCACGACGCCGCCCACGCAGCGACCCTGACCATCCAGATATTTTGTCGCCGAGTGAATCACGATGTCTGCGCCCTGCTCCAGCGGGCGCTGGAGCACCGGCGTGCAGAAGCAGTTATCGACTACGAACAGGGCGTCGTTGTCTCTTGCCAGCTGCCCCAGGATCTCCATATCGGCCACTTCGCACAGCGGATTGGACGGCGTTTCAATAAACAGCATCCGGGTTTCGGGACGGATCGAAGCCTGCCACTCTTCCATATCCGTCAGACTGACAAACGTGGTTTCCACCCCGAAACGTGCCATGTATTTCTGGAACAACACGTTGGTGGTGCCGAACACACCCCGGGAGCAGATCACATGATCGCCGCTCTTCAGTAGCGCCATGCAGGTGCTCAGGATCGCAGACATACCGGATGCGGTGGCGACGGCACGTTCACCGCCTTCCATGGCCGCGATCCGACCTTCAAACGCCTGGACCGTAGGGTTGGTAAACCTGGAGTAGATGTTTCCGGGCTCTTCGCCGCCAAATCGCGCCGCCGCCTGGGCCGCGCTGCCATAAACGAAGCTGGACGTGGGGAATATCGCGTCGCTGTGCTCAAGCTGCCCGGTGCGGATCTGCCCTGCCCTCACGGCCAGGGTGTCCACGGACATCCCGTCCAGGTCGGACTCCGGGATCCAGACAGTTTCTTCGCGGCGAAAAGTCATCTACATCTCCTGCCTGAAAGCGGCGTTCAGTCTTCGTCGTTATGCAAGTCGATAATGCCATTGTCCCCGTCAGCACCACCGGCACTTTCGGATCGCTTTTCGTCATTGCGCAAGCCGTCAATGCGGCTCAGATACGCTTCATCGACATCACCGGTCACATAATCGCCAGTGAATACCGAGCACTCCCATCCCTCAATGTCATCGTTCACTTCACTGACGCAGGTTATAAGGTCCTCCAGATCCTGATAGAGCAGCCAGTCGGCACCAATCAGTTCCCGGATTTGCTCTACGGTGCGCCCGTGGGCAATCAGCTCACTGGCGGAGGGCATGTCGATACCATACACGTTCGGGTAGCGAACTGGAGGCGCCGCAGACGCAAAATAGACCTTACAGGCACCGGCATCCCGAGCCATCTGGACGATTTCCTTGCAGGTTGTACCGCGAACGATGGAATCATCCACCAGCATCACGTTTTTGCCACGAAACTCCAGATCGATCGGGTTAAGCTTCTGTCGGACCGATTTCTTGCGCATTTTCTGGCCCGGCATGATAAATGTCCGGCCGATGTAGCGGTTTTTGATAAAGCCTTCCCGGAATTTCACCCCCAGACGATGCGCCATCTGCATGGCCGACGTTCGGCTGGTGTCCGGAATCGGCATGACAACGTCGATATCGTGATCCGGTGTCTCGCGGAGCACTTTCTCCGCGAGGGTTTCGCCCATGCGCAGGCGAGCCTTGTAAACGGACACCTTGTCTATGATGGAGTCAGGCCGGGCGAAATACACATGTTCGAAAATGCACGGGTACAGATGCGGCTGCTCGGCGCACTGGCGGGTGTAGAGGGTACCGTCAGTTTCGATATAGACCGCCTCGCCCGGGGCAATATCGCGCACGAGGGTGTAGCCCGCTGCGTTCAGGGCAACGCTTTCAGAGGCAATCATGTATTCCTTGCGGCCATTCTCATCGGTGCGTTCGCCGTAGCAGGCAGGCCGGATACCATTCGGGTCCCGGAAGCCAACAATGCCATAGCCGGTAATCATGGCAATAACGGCGTAGGCACCCCGGCAGCGTTTATGAACCGCGCTCACCGCAGAGAAGATCTCATCCTTGGTCGGGTCCAGCTTGCCAAGCTTCTGCAATTCATGGGCGAACACGTTCAACAGCACTTCCGAGTCGGAGTTCGTGTTGATGTGGCGCAGATCGGTCCGGAACAGGTCCTTGCTGAGATCATCAGCATTGGTCAGGTTGCCGTTGTGAGCCAGTGTAATGCCATACGGGCTGTTCACATAGAACGGCTGGGCTTCGGCGGAGCTGGAACTGCCAGCAGTCGGATAGCGCACGTGGCCTATACCCACGTTGCCCACCAGACGACGCATATGACGGGTATGGAAAACATCCCGTACCAGGCCATTGTCCTTGCGGAGGAAAAACCGTTCATCCTGAAATGTCACAATGCCCGCCGCGTCCTGGCCCCGGTGCTGAAGTACAGTCAGCGCATCATAGAGCGACTGATTGACGTTGGAAGTACTGACGATGCCGACAATGCCACACATGGATAAGTGTATCTCCGAGTGTTAAAACTGAATGTTAGCGGGACACGGACGCGGGTTCCACGCCTTCCTGCTCTGTAACGGAATCCGGTTCCGGCGCGTTTTCAGGCGCAGGCCCAAGAAAGCGCGCAAATTCATCGCCCAGGGTCCGTCTGGACCAGTCTTCAACCACCGCCAGGCGATCGATAATGATCGAGGTTCGCCACCAGGTATCCTGGGCCAGCGGTGTGTAACGGGTAAATGCAATCGCAACGATCACCACCACCACGCCCCGCAAAAGGCCAAAACCCATTCCAAGCACCCGATCGGTGGCCGACAAGCCGGTAGCTCGAATCAGATGACCGATCATGTTGTTGATGATGGCACCGACGATGAGCGTTCCAAAGAAAAGTATGGCAAAAGCAGCAATCAGCCGGACAAGCGGTGTTTCAACCGTGCTCTCCAGCAGGGACTGCATCTGGGGGTGGAAGGTTCTGGCCAGGATAAACGCGCCCACCCAGGTCACCAGCGAGAGGGCTTCCCGTACAAAACCCCGTTTCAGACTGATGAGGGTGGAAACTGTAATCAGGGCGATAATGACCCAGTCAATCCAGATCAGCGCTTCCATTGAAAACCCGGTGGAGAAAAGGAAGCGCGAATTCTATCAGGAAACCCCGGTTCGCCAAACCGCAAGACACACATAAACCGGACCCCGGGCGTTATTTTTCGCCGGAGGTCACCAGGCTGTTAAGACCAAAGGCATCGTCCAGAGCCCTTTTGGCGGATTCGGCCTCGGTTTTTGACGCAAAGGGCCCGCTGAAGACCCTTGTCAGCGTTGTGTCGCCGCGGACAACCTCCTGAAGATGCGAGCCATAGCCCTTTTCCCGGACCTGATCTCTCAAGCGTCGGGCGTTGTCGGCATTGCCAAAGCTGCCCAACTGCACCACCCAGGCGCCATCCAGCGACCGCTCATACTCTGCAGCTTCTGTGGCAGCATTCTCCGAGGTCTGTTCAGATGTCTGAGCCGGCTCATTGGTGGATTCCTGAGCGTTGCCGCTCTCGGGCTGGGCAGCATCGGACGAATCGGTTACGTCCTGCATCTCATCCTGGCCAGGCGCCTCTTCGAGGATACGATAACCCGGGGAATCCCCTGCTTCTTGCGCGCTTGAGGGTGCTGCCAGGCCGCTATCGCTGGACTCAAGACCGTAAGACGGCGCCGGCGCCAATTCCGATTCGGGCGCTTCCACTTCAGGGAAAGGCGGCTCTTCCGGAATCTTGATGGTTGTGGACGTGCGCTCGGAATGAGGCTCATCAAAAAGCATGGGAACAAAGATAACCGCCAGGGAAACAAGTACCAGCGCCCCGATTATTCTCTGTTTCAGTCCATCCACGTTGCTAGGCTCCCAACTGTTATGACTGCGCCCCGACGGGCACCCATGCGCAGATACTAACTGGCCGGCAAGCGGAACTCAAAGTGTCAGGCACGGCCATGGACAAAGTTTAAGGCGGCCTGCCTAGCTTCCGGCTACCTTGCCAGCGAGCAGAATCTCGCGTGCTTCAGCGACCGTGAAGAAAGAACCGAACACAACCACAAGATCGTTCGGGTCAGCCACGGCCAATGCTGAAACCAAGCCCTCCCGCACGGATTCAAAAGCCGTCGCCTGGATCCCTGAATCGGACAGTCTTGCTTGCAGGTCTTGACCGGACAGGCCTCTTGGTACCTTGAGACCGGCCAGATACCAGGCATCGACCACATCAACCATGGCTCTGCCCACACCTGCCACGTCTTTGTCCGCCAGGGCGCCATAAACACCATGCACCCGTCTGCCCGGGGATTTTAGTTGACTCAGCTGACCAGACAACCAACCGGCAGCATGAGGGTTATGGCCAACATCCAGGAAGATATCCGGTGCGGAACCAACACGCTCGAAACGCCCGGGTACACTCAGACCTGAAAGCACCTGCTCAATGACTGGTACCGGCAGGTTCGGTTCAAGCTCGCGTATGGCAACCACGGCGGCTGCCACGCTTTTGATCGGCAATGGACCGGCGGGCAGACGAATCGCCCGGCCTTTATGGCGAAGCTCTACCGCCGGAGCATCATCGCCTGCTTGCTGCTCAGTCACCAGCTCATAATCACGCCCCAGCAGAGCCAGTTCGACTTTCTGCGCAGTGGCCTGCTGGAGCACCGAACGTGGCGGATCGGAATCGGCATAGACCGAGGGGATGCCCGGCCTAAGGACACCGGCCTTTTCAAACCCGATGACTTCGCGATTGTCGCCAAGGAAGGCAACATGATCGATGTCCACCGATGTCAGGATGGCAAAATCCGCGTCCAGGACATTGACAGCATCCAGCCGCCCACCCAGGCCAACCTCCAGCACCCAGTCGTCGAGGCCCGCACCGGCAAAGGCCACGAAAGCGGCAAGGGTTCCGAATTCGAAATAGGTAAGAGAGACATTGCCGCGTGCTTCTTCGACGGCTTCGAATGCGCTGACAAGCGCGTCGTCGGAGATATCCTCACCATTAAGACGCACACGTTCGTTATAGCGTTGTAGATGGGGCGAGGTGTAGGCGCCAGTCCGGCGGCCAGCCGCGCGCAAAAGCGCCTCAACAGTAGCAACCGCGCTGCCTTTGCCGTTAGTGCCAGCCACAGTGATGATCCGGGCGGACGGCTTTCGTCGGAACAACCGCCGCAGGACCACGAGGACCCGGTCCAGGCCAAGATCAATCTCTGTAGGGTGTATCGCTTCCAGGTAGGTAAGCCACTGATCGACGGTGGCACCAGCCCCCGGCGATGCCGGGGGCTGGTCTGCAGGGTTACTCGGCAGGGGCATCGGTTTCGGGCTTCTCCGAGACTTCAAACTCGATCGGGTCTTCGGTTCCCGGGCGCTCCTGGCCGGTAAACTTGGCCAGCACATGAGCAATGCGTTCGCGCATCTGGTGGCGATGGAGAATCATGTCAATCGCGCCGTGCTCAAGCAGGAACTCACTACGCTGGAAACCTTCCGGCAGTTTTTCACGAACCGTCTGTTCTATAACCCGGGGGCCGGCGAAGCCGATCAATGCGTTTGGCTCTGCAATGTTGAGATCCCCCAGCATGGCCAGACTGGCGGACACGCCACCGAAGACAGGGTCCGTCATCACAGAGATATAGGGAATACCCTCAACTTTCATCCTCTCAAGCACAGCGGCTGTCTTCGACATCTGCATCAATGACAGGATCGCTTCCTGCATGCGGGCGCCGCCGCTGGCTGAGAAGCAGACCAACGGGATACGCTCCTTGAGAGCAACATTTGCGGCCTGGACAAACTTCTCCCCGACCACTTGCCCCATAGAGCCACCAAGGAATCCAAATTCGAACGCGCAGGCAACTAAAGGAACCCCGAGCGTCGTGCCTTTCATTGCTACGAGGGCATCCTTTTCCCCAGTGGCTTTCTGCGCCTGGGACAAACGATCTTTGTACCGCTTACTATCCTTGAACTTCAATCGGTCCCAAGGCTCAAGCTCAGCGGCAACTTCTTCACGACCCTCTGGATCAAGAAAAATTTCGAGGCGCCGACGCGCAGTCACCCTCAGGTGGTGGTTGCATTTGGGGCAAACATCCAGGTTTTTCTCAAGTTCCGGCTTGTAGAGAAAGGCACCGCATTTGGGGCATTTCTTCCACAACCCCTCCGGAACGCCCGTTCTCTGTTTCGACTCCGAGCGAATCTTGCTCGGCATTATCTTGTCCAGCCAGTTACTCATGGTCTCATCCTGTCCTTTGACGCCTGTTTGCCCTCCTCCCCTTCATTCAGGAGGCGAGACTGTCCAGTGCTTCACGCATCGGGTGGAGCAGATCCGTCAATGCCCGCTTGAGCTGGTCGGTATCTGCCTGATTTCTGGCTATTGTATCGACCAGGACGCTGCCAACAATTACACCATCGGATACCCGACCGACCGCCGCGGCAGTTTCCGCATCACGAATACCGAAACCAACACCCACCGGGAGAGCTGTCAGTTCGTGAATATGATTCACCTTGGCAGCTACCTCTTCCACGTTGATGGTGGCCGATCCCGTCACACCCTTGATAGAAACATAGTACACATAACCGGAGGAGTGCTCACTGATTGCCCGGATCCGGTCATCGGTCGTGGTTGGTGAAAGCAGGAAGATGGCGTCGAGATTTCGCTGGGTGAACAGCGGAGCAACCTCGTCGGCCTCTTCCGGTGGCAAGTCAACGGTCAGAATGCCGTCGACGCCAGCATCCTTGGCAGCATCCGCGAAACGCTCGTAGCCCATGGCTTCCATCGGGTTCAGGTAGCCCATCAAAACCACCGGAGTTGCGTCGTCTGACTTCCGGAACTCCTTGACCATGGCAATCACCTGCCTCAGCGAGGTACCGTGCACCAGGGCCCGCTCACAGGCAAGCTGGATTACCGGGCCGTCTGCCATGGGGTCAGAGAACGGCACCCCCAGCTCGATAATATCTGCCCCCGCCTCAACCAGCGTGTGCATCAGATCTACCGTGACATCGGGATGCGGGTCACCGGCAGTAATATAGGGAATAAGTGCCTTACGACCTTGTCCTTTCAGGGCCTTGAGGACCCCTTCAATTCGGCTCATGCCTGCTCCTGTTAATTCTTCAGATCTCGATGCCTTCAAGCTTGGCAACCGTGTTAATGTCCTTGTCGCCACGCCCGGAAACGTTAATGACAACGGTCTGGTCTTTGTCCATGGTCGCCGCCAGTTTGATGGCATAAGCGACAGCGTGAGCCGTTTCCAGCGCGGGCATAATGCCCTCGACGCGGGTCAATTTCCGGAACCCTTCCATCGCTTCGTCATCGGTAACGGACACATAATTGGCACGGCCAATGTCCTTCAACCAGCTGTGCTCTGGACCCACCCCTGGATAGTCCAGGCCGGCACTCACCGAATGCGTACCTGCGATCTGGCCATTTTCGTCCTCCATCAGGTAGGTGCGGTTACCGTGAAGCACGCCAGGACGACCGGCACAGAGTGGTGCCGCGTGTTTGCCAGTATCAATGCCCAGGCCGCCAGCCTCGACACCGTAAAGCTGTACCGATTCGTCAGAAAGGAACGGATAGAACATGCCAATGGCGTTGGAACCACCACCCACACAAGCGACCAGGGCATCCGGCAACTTGCCGGTTTTCTCCAGCGCCTGACGACGGGTTTCCCGACCGATTACCGACTGGAAATCCCGGACCAGCAGCGGATATGGATGCGGCCCCGCAACGGTACCAATGATATAGAAAGTGTCGTCCACGTGAGCCACCCAGTCACGCATCGCATCGTTCATGGCATCCTTTAGGGTTTTGGTGCCACCCTGAACGGCATGTACCGTCGCGCCCAGAAGCTTCATCCGGAACACGTTCAGAGACTGTCGCTGGACATCCTCCGCGCCCATGAACACATGGCATTCAAGACCCAGACGCGCGCAAACAGTGGCAGTGGCAACACCGTGCTGACCCGCACCGGTTTCGGCAATGATCCGCTTTTTACCGAGGAAACTGGCAAGCAGCGCCTGGCCGATCGTGTTGTTCACCTTATGGGCACCGGTGTGACAAAGATCTTCACGCTTGAGCCAGATCTGGGCGCCGCCGGTTTCACGGCTGAGACGCTCGGCGAAATACAGCGGGGTTGGCCGGCCAACATAATCCGCCAGTTCCTTGTCGAACCGCGCCTGGAATTCCGGATCCTTCTTCAGGCGGGCGTATTCTTTCTCGAGCGTCATCAGGGAATCCATCAGAGTCTCGGAAACAAATCGCCCACCAAAGGCGCCGAAGTGACCCCGCGCGTCCGGCAGTGCGCTCAGCATTTCTTCAGTCAGTTTTACAGACACGGTGAACCTCTTTAATAAAATGAGAAATTTTCTGGATATCCTTGATGCCTTTGTCCTGTTCAACACCGCCACTGACATCTACAGCCCAGGGTTTCACCTGTTTCACAGCGGCAAATACGTTATCAGATGACAAACCCCCGGCCAATATGATCGGAAGCGGCCGGTAGTCAGGGATCAGATCCCAGTTAAACGATTTTCCTGTGCCTCCATACCGGTCTGGATCCCAGGCGTCGACCAGCAGGCCGGAAGCATTGTGAAACTCCTCGAAGGCAGCTTCAATCTGCCCCGCCTCTCGGACCCTGATGGCCTTGATCCAGCGTCGACCAAAACTGGCACAGAAATCCGCCGATTCGTCGCCATGAAACTGCAGCAAATCCAGTGGCACCCGCTCGAGAACCGCCTCGACTTCCTGCCTGGATGGATTAACAAATAATCCGACCACCGACATGAACGCCGGAACACGCTTTACCAACTCGGCGGCCTGATCCAACGACACTGACCGGGGACTCGGCTCATAAAAAACCAGGCCCAGGGCGTCGGCGCCGAATTGAACAGCCCCGTCGATATCCTCGGGGCGGGTAAGGCCGCAAATTTTGACCCTTGCGCTCATTGGCTCGGAACCCGCTGTTTGACATGGATGTGTGTTGGGGTGAACGGACTGTTTTCTTCCCGAGTGAACCAGGGCCGCAGAAAGCCCGGGCCGCACTCGACAGCGGGAATCCCGAATTCGTCCGGGTACCCCACATCGACCAGATACAGACCATGGGGAGGCGCTGTTACACCTGCAGCTGTCCGATCTCTGGCGACCAGTATCTCATGAATCCACTCCGGTCGCTGCTTTCCCGAACCAACCGCCATCAGGGCACCGGCGATATTCCGGACCATGTGGTGCAAAAACGCGTTGGCCTGCACGTCTATTACGACAAAATCCCGTTTCCGGGTTACCGAAATACGTTCCAGAAACCGAATCGGTGTTCGAGACTGGCATCCGGCCGCACGGAAAGAGGAAAAGTCATGCTCTCCCGCCAATGCCTGGGCGGCCCTGTGCATACGATCTGCGTCCAGTGGGCGGAAGGTCCAGCTTACCTGGCCCCGCTGTATACCCGGACGCACTGGATGGTTGTAGATGATGTAACGGTAACGCCGATAGGTCGCGGAAAATCGAGCGTGGAAATCACCGACTCCGTTTCCGGCCCAGTGCACGGAAATGTCATCGGGCAGCGCCGTGTTTATACCCATAACCCAGGAGCGCAGGTTACGGACAGACGGAGTGTCAAAATGAGCAATTTGATAGCTGGCGTGTACGCCGGCATCGGTACGGCCCGCACACACCAGATCAACTGGATGGTTCGCAACCTTTGCCACCGCTGCCGTCAGTTCCGCTTCTACAGATCGGACACCGGATTTCTGGAGCTGCCAGCCATGAAACCCACGCCCATCATATTCGAAGGCAAGTGCGACGCGGCCCGCGCCTACGGCGTTATCGGTGGAGAGCTGCTGAGTCTCGAGAAACAAGTGCGAATCCGAAGAGAATGGTTCTATAAAAACAAAGCGCCGACCTTATTGCCGGGAAGATACCCGGCGGCCGGCGCTTGCTACCTGTCAGACCCGATTATAACGGATCAGGACAGATTTTTAAGGAGGTCTTGCGCCTCTGCTTTCTGGTCTTCGTTTCCTTCAAGGGAGACTTCTTCCAGGATGTCGCGAGCTCCGTCGGCATCACCCATCTCGATGTAGGCCCGCGCGAGATCCAGTTTGGTAGCGGCCTCATCGGTTCCGGCCAAGAAGTCGAAATCGTCCTCGTCACCGAGTTCGCTTTCATCAATGTCCGCAACCTGCGATTTGCGCGACTCATCGGAAACCTCATCAGACGCAACCGGGAGATCAAGATCACTTTCAGGTGTCTCCGAGTCTTCGAGCTCATCAGTTACACCCAGTTGCTCGAGATCCTCGGCATCTTCAACCGTCTGTTCAGTATCCGCTTCCTCTGCATCGCCCTCACCGAGTGTGTCCTCAAGACCAAGCTCTTCATCAAGTGACGCCTCTTCGCTCTCCTCGGGGTTGGCTGAATCGGCAGAATCGGAAAACTCTTCCATCAGGGCCAGGTCTTCATCGGAGACGTCCAGTTCCAGGTCGTCCAGCGAAGATTCTTCCATCTCACTGCCACCAAGCTCGTCTTCTTCACCGGCTACCTTGTCCAGTTCAGCATCGAGCTCGTCCAGGAATGACTCGTCCAGCGAATCAATATCAGATTCGCCGTCAGTGTCAGCAACCTGCTCAGTGCCCTCCTCGGATGCTGTTTCCGGTTTCCCTGCTGGCTGCTCCTCCGCCAGGTCTCCTTCTTCCAGATCACCCTCTTCCAGATCAAGGCTCAGGTCGTCATCAGAATCGTCGAGCTCCTGCTCTGCGCCGGATGGCTTGTCAGAGTCCTCTTCGAATTCCGAAGACAGATCCCAGTCTGTGGACTCCTCAAGCTCGGAGGTGTCTTCGGTCAAAGGCTTTTCTTCGTCCGATTCCAGCTCCAGGCCCGACAGATCGTATTCGATCATATCGTCACGGCTTTCTTCTTTGCCCTCGTCGGATGCGTCCTCCTTGCTGGCCTCGGATTCGTAAAGCTCATCAAGCTCGAAATCAGACAGGTCAGTCTCTGAAAGGTCCGAATCAAAGTCGCCAAACTCGTTCTCGGCCGGCTCTTCTTTTTCGGAATCGAACTGATCGGCGAGAAGTTCTTCAGATTCAGGCTTGTCCTGCTTCTCAATGGACTCATCACCGGTTTCGTCTGAATCATAGGACGTAGCAAACGAATCGGAACGTAACTGAGACTCAAGGTCATCGATGCTGGGCATCGACTCCGCCTCTTCCAGCCGTGCGCGCAGCTCGTTCGCGGTGGTCAGCGCTTCTTCATCGTCCAGAGCCTCGACCTCTCCGAATTGTTTTTCGAAAGAGTCGCGATCCTGGGTATCTGCGTAGACACCCAGCAGCTTCAGGCGCAGATCGGTGCGACTGGGCTCACGGGAAATTGCGGTTTCCAGAGCTTGGGCAGCCCGATCATGCTGGCCATAGGCAATGTAAGAGTCAGCCTCGGCCAGGGCGTCGCCCGCCGCAGATTGCTGATCCTCTTCATCCAGGCTCAGATCGAAGGAATCCGTTTCTTCGTCGGTTTCATTGTTCAGCTGTTCGTAAAACGCCTTTTCCCGGTTTGCATTGCGGCGGGCAAGCAGCAGGAGAAGCAACAGCAGAACGATCAGACCGCCACCAAGGGCAATCTGATACATCGGATTACCAGTTATGACATCAATAACGTTTCCGGGGAAACCTTTATCGGCAGCCGGAGCCTGTTGAGCAGGCTTGGGCGCAGGCTCTGCAGATTGCTCTGTTTGTGTCGGGGCTGGCTCCGCCGCCTCAGTTGCTTCAACCGCGTCATCGGTAGCCGCAACCGCCGGCTCATCCGCTCCAGACATTTCCGCCTGTTCTGATGCATCACCGGCATCGGCACCCATCTGATCATCGGTTGCCTGATCGGAACCGGCCATTTCGTCAGTTTCATCGACCATAGCCTCGGACTCGGCCATGTCGCCTGATTCACCCGCAGCTTCCGCATCCCCAGCTTCACCGTCCATCATGTCCGAATCGACGGGTGCCGTATCACCTTCAACGGCCTCGTCCATGGCGACAGATTCCGCTGCTCCGTCATCGGCAGCCGGACTTTCAACGGGTGCGGTCTGCTCTCCCGTTTCATCACCAGCAGTCTGCTGCATTTCAGCAAGCTGGGTATTCTTGAGCTCAAGCAGGCGCTGCAGAGTCTGCACCTGGTCCTGCAGGTCCTCAACACGACTGTTCAGCTCATCGTTCTCCCGGCGAGCGCTTTCGAGCTCTTCCATCGCGACCGCTGTGCCGGCATCAACGCCGCCCGGCAGTTCGCTGTCACCGCCCGCGGAGCCACTTTCGCTGCCCTCACTGCCGGCGTCCTCGGACACCACGAGTTTGAGTTCATCACCTCCGGCGCCAGCCTGCTGTTGGGGCGCGGACGCTGCCTGCTGCTCGGCGGTTGCATCGACTGTGCGCTGGGGAGTCTGGAATTCCTGATTCTGCTGGGCAACCACGCGAGTAGCTTCAGCGCGAGTTCGACTCTGGATCTGGTCCAAAGACGGGACACGCAGCACTTCACCGCGCTTCAGTCGATTGATGTTATTGCCAATGAATGCGTTCGGGTTCAGGTCCTGGATTGCTAGCATGACCTGCTGCATAGAGACACTGTTGTCTGGACGCACTTGAGACGCGATGGTCCACAATGTGTCTGAAGCTCCGGTGGGCCCGAATGTATCAGCCTGATATCCGGAACCCAGCGACCGCTCGGCCTGAGCCTGGCGACGAACTGATTCGGCACTGCGAGTGGTCGTCGGTTGGCTGGTTGTCTGGGACGTGGAGACTGTTGGAGTGCTGACCTGTTCCTGCACGCCGGACTCTTCCGCGTATACAGGTGGATCCACCAGAACGGCGTATTCCCGCATTAACCGGCCGTTTGGCCAGGTCAACTCAAGCAGGAAGTTGAGGTACGGTTCCCTCAGAGGTTCACGGGAGGACACATTGACAATGAGACTGCCATCATTGCCGGTGACCACCTGGAACCTGAGCTTACTGAGAAACTGGTTGCGATCCAGCCCCACCCGCTCATATGCCTGTTCCGAGGCAATATTGACGAACACGTCCGCTGGATTGACGCCACGGCTTTGGGGCAGAACAATCTCTGCGTCCAGTGGCTCGTTCAGATAGGACTGAAGTTCTATTTCACCCAGCCCCAGGGCCTGTGCGACGCCGGATCCGAGCCCTCCCGCCAGAGCCAGGGCAACCGCAAGCTTGCGTACCTTCATGCTTTTTCCTTTCCAGTCTCCGTTATTCGTTACTGCTCTTTTTCAAACAGAATCGGACGAGGTTGGATGACTTTCGTCTTGATAATTCTCGTTATTATGTGTTCTTTTTAATTTTCAGTCCGGCAAGTATTGTTGATAAAACCTCTTTTATCAATCAATCAGCCGCAATCCTTGTACCATTTTTTTATCAATCACGCGGAACTACCTAGCGCTCTTGAAAATAACAGGGGCGGAGGCTGAAATCAGCCTCCGCCCCCTCACCGGTTTATCGAAACCGGACACAGTTGGCATTTATTGCCTCTGTGTAACAATTTTTAACGCTCCTGAAGGATCCGGAGCATACGGCGCAGCGGCTCAGCAGCCCCCCACAGGAGCTGATCACCCACCGTAAACGCGGAAATGTATTCCGGCCCCATGGTCAGCTTGCGGATACGGCCGACAGGAACGCTCAAGGTACCGGTCACCTTCGCTGGAGTAAGTTCCTCAATGGTCGCATCACGATCATTGGGAATCACTTTCACCCAGTCATTCGCTTTCGCAAGGATCGACTCGATTTCAGAAACCGGGAGATCCTTCTTCAGCTTGATTGTCAGCGCCTGACTGTGGGAGCGCATTGCGCCAATCCGCACACAGATGCCGTCGATGGGAATCGGGTTATCGGAGCGCCCGAGAATTTTGTTGGTCTCGACCCCCGCCTTCCACTCTTCCTTGCTCATGCCGTTGTCGAGCTGCTTGTCGATGAACGGGATAAGACTGCCGGCCAGGGGCACCTGGAAGTGCTCGGTCGGGAAGCCGTCCGAACGCATGGTTTCGGTTACCTTGCGGTCAATCTCCAGAATCGCGGAGGAAGGATCATCCAGCTCGGACTGGACGCTTTTGTTGAGCTCGCCCATCTGGTTCAACAGCTCGCGCATGTTCTGAGCGCCAGAACCGGAAGCCGCCTGATAAGTCATGGGCGACACCCACTCGATCAGATCCTGTTCAAGCAGGCCACCCAAAGCCAGCATCATAAGGCTCACGGTGCAGTTACCACCGATGTAGTCCTTGACGCCTTTCTCAAGCGCAGCATCAATCACGTTTCGGTTGACCGGATCCAGAACAATCACAGAGTGGTCGACCATCCGCAGGGTGGAGGCTGCATCAATCCAGTAACCTTCCCAGCCCGCATCACGGAGCTTCTGATAAACCGCGCCGGTGTAGTCGCCACCCTGACAGGTCACGATGACATCCATGGTTTTCAGAATCTCGACGTCAAACGCGTCCTGCAGAGGAGGAACGTCGTCTTTTCCCACGTCCGGCGCAGGCTTGCCAGCCTGGGATGTGGTGAAAAACACCGGTTCGATATCGGCGAAATCGTTTTCTTCACGCATGCGTTGCATGAGAACCGAGCCCACCATGCCACGCCAACCTACAAGTCCAACTCGCTTCATGTGCGATCTTCAGACCTCGTTTTATGCCCGCCCCATGCCTTTATCGCTGGCAGGGACAGGATGGGTGATCCCGCGGCAACTGCATCGCGTTGCCGTCGGGTCTCAAATACGCCTGTCAGGGCCTGGCCTCTTTACAGTGCAGCCAGAACCGCCTCCCCCATTTCCCGGGTGGACACTTTCTTTGCGCCCTCAGACATGATGTCCGCTGTTCGCAGACCCTGATCCAGGACCTTGCTGACCGCCGCTTCAATGGCTTCAGCAGCTTTTTCCTCATTCAGGCTGTACCGCAGCATCATGGCAGCACTGAGGATGGTGGCCAGCGGATTGGCAACGCCCTGCCCGGCAATATCCGGCGCAGACCCGTGGCAGGGCTCATACATGCCCTGCTTTTCGGAGTTCAGCGACGCCGATGGCAACATGCCGATCGAGCCGGTGAGCATAGCCGCTTCGTCCGAAAGAATATCACCAAACATGTTGCCAGTCACAATCACGTCAAACTGCTTGGGGGCACGGACCAGCTGCATGGCGGCATTGTCCACGTACATATGAGACAGCTCCACGCCCGGATATTCCCGGCGGAGATCGTTCATGATTTCCCGCCATAGAACAGTCACTTCCAGCACGTTGGCTTTGTCCACGGAGCACAGCTTTTTGCCCCGCTGCTGCGCGGCCTCAAAAGCCACCCGCCCGATACGACGAATTTCCGATTCTGTGTAGGCGTAGGTGTTGTAACCCTGGCGCTCTCCGCTCTCAAGTTCGCGCACACCGCGCGGCTGACCAAAATAGATGCCGCCAGTCAGTTCACGGACAATCATGATATCCAGCCCGGAAACAACTTCCGGCTTCAGAGAAGAGGCGGACGCCAGTTGCGGATAAAGAATTGCCGGGCGCAGGTTTGCAAACAGGTCCAGGTTAGAGCGCAACCCCAGCAACCCCTTCTCCGGGCGCTTGGCCATCGGCAGACTGTCCCACTGAGGACCGCCCACGGCACCCAGAAGGATCGCGTCGGCTCTGGTGGCCTTTTCGAGGGTTTCATCCGGCAGCGGTGTGTCGGTTTCATCAATCGCCGCACCGCCCACGAGGCCGGACTCGAAATTCAGGCCGAGACTGAACTGATCATTGATCTTGTTGAGCACTTTTTCCGCTTCAGCGACAATTTCCGGACCGATACCGTCGCCGGGAAGCATCAGGATAGTTCTGGGCATGTTTTTTCCTTGTTCCATTCCTTCAGGTCGAATTAGAGCCAGCGTAATCGGACTGCCTATTACCGCCCAGCACCAAACAGCCAGGGCGCAGTTTTACGGCGGCTATCTTCGTAAGACCGGATCAGCTCAGCATCTTCCAGCGTCACGCCAATATCATCCAGGCCGTTCAGCAGGCAATGACGACGGAAATCATCCACCTCAAAGGTAAAGGTTTCGCCGGATGGGGTAGTTACAGTCCTGGCTTCCAGGTCGACTGCCAACTGATAGCCTTCACTCTGCTCCACTTCCCGGAATAAACGATCGACAATTTCCTCTGGAAGAATAATGGGTAACAACCCGTTCTTAAAGCAGTTATTATAGAAAATATCGGCAAAACTCGGAGCAATAATCACCCGGAACCCGAAATCCTCCAGAGCCCAGGGCGCGTGCTCCCGGCTTGAACCACAGCCAAAGTTACGTCGCGCCAACAATACACTGGCGTTCTTGTAGCGGTCCTGATTCAGGACAAAATCCGGATTAATCGGACGGGTGGAACAATCCTGATCCGGTTTGCCTTCATCCATATACCGCAACTCATCAAACAGGTTCGGGCCGAAGCCCGTGCGCTTGATGGACTTCAGAAACTGCTTGGGAATGATCATGTCCGTATCCACGTTGGAACGGTCCATGGGGGCGACAACGCCCTGGTGTTGCTTCAATGCGCGCATGGTTCTCTCCTGTGGATCAGTTCATCAGCTCACGGACATCAACGAAATGACCGGTCACTGCGGCAGCAGCAGCCATGGCCGGGCTCACCAGATGGGTACGCCCGCCAAAGCCCTGACGGCCCTCGAAGTTCCGGTTCGACGTGGAAGCACAGTGCTCCCCCTGCCCCAGCTTGTCGGCGTTCATGGCCAGACACATCGAACAGCCCGGGTCGCGCCACTCAAGACCGGCTTCGATAAAGATCTTGTCCAGACCTTCCTGCTCCGCCTGGGCTTTCACCAGACCGGAACCGGGAACCACCATGGCCTGCTTCAGAATCGGCGACACCTTCCGCCCTTTCACCACGGCCGCGGCCTCGCGCAGGTCCTCAATCCGGCTGTTGGTACAGGAGCCAATGAACACACGATCCAGCTTGATATCGGTAATCGCCATATTGGGCTGCAAACCCATGTACTTGAGAGCGCGAACAATGCCTTCACGCTTGATCGGATCGGCTTCCTGTTCCGGATCGGGCACCTTGCCATCAATTCCGGCCACCATTTCAGGCGACGTACCCCAGCTCACCTGCGGCTGGATTTCCGAGCCTTCGAGCTCAACAACCTTGTCGAAGACTGCATCGCTATCGCTATGCAAGGTGCGCCAGTATTCAACTGCAGCATCCCACTGCCCGCCCTTGGGCCCAAACGGACGATTGCGAACGTATTCGATGGTGGTGTCATCAACCGCTACCATACCAACCCGCGCACCGGCTTCGATGGACATGTTGCAGATAGTCATCCGCCCTTCCATGCTCAGGCCCTGGATGGCTTCGCCCCCAAACTCAATGGCGTGCCCGGTACCACCGGCAGTCCCGATCTTGCCAATGATGGCCAGCACAACATCCTTGCCGGTAACGCCCGGCCCCAGTTTGCCATTGACCTTCACCAACATGTTTTTCATTTTCTGCTGCACCAGACACTGGGTGGCCAGCACATGTTCAACTTCACTGGTGCCAATACCATGAGCCAGGCAACCGAAGGCACCGTGGGTGGATGTATGGGAATCCCCACAAACAATACTCATGCCCGGCAACGTTGCGCCCTGCTCGGGCCCGATAACGTGCACGATGCCCTGACGTTGATCCTTGATCTTGAACTCAAGAATCCCGAACTCGTCGCAGTTCTTGTCCAGTGTTTCCACCTGGATCCGGGAAACCGGGTCAACAATACCTTCGACACCACGATCACGATCCGTGGTAGGCACGTTATGGTCCGGCGTCGCAATGTTGGCATCAATCCGCCACGGCTTCCGCCCCGCCAGACGCAGGCCTTCAAATGCCTGGGGTGATGTCACTTCGTGCAGTAACTGACGATCGATATAAATCAACGCGGAGCCGTCATCGCGCTGTTTGACGAGATGATCGTCCCACAATTTGTCGTATAAGGTTTTGCCCGCCATGGTTCTCTCTCACTCTCTGGGGGTTTTTGGTTCTGACGTTTGATACCGGTATCTTACCGCCTGCGACCGGATAACCTCAATTCATGTTTTTTATCTATCGCATGCCTTATGGTAATACTTTAAGATTCTGAGAAGGTCGCATGAAGGGATAAGCCTCCCAAAACACGCCCGTAAATACATCCATGTAGGGCTCGGTCGCGCCATCCCTGGCGCTCCACGGTTTTGGGAGGCTGATCCCTCCATACTCCCCATCCTCTCCGGATATTCGCCACATTCTGGGGAGCGGGTTGGAACAGCGTTTTCAAAACCGTAGAGGGCCAGGGATGGCCCGATTCGAGCCCACATGGACGTGCTTGTCGGCGTGTTTTGAAAACGCTGTTCCAACTCGGGACCTTCGGCCAAATTGAAAATCAGGAACGAATGCATGGATTCAAACGCATTAAAAGCTTTTCTGACCATTGTCGATCAGGGCTCCTTCTCAGAAGCCGCGGAAATCCTGCACCTGACACAGCCGGCCATCTCGAAACGCCTGGCCGCACTGGAAAACCAGCTTGGCACCAGCCTGATCGATCGTAGCCACCGCCAGATTCGTCTGACCGATGCCGGCAGTCGTTTGCTTCCCCATGCACGTCGGATCCTCGATGAAATTCACAACGCCCGGGTGGCGTTGTCGCCGGACTCTGGACAAGTCCAGGGCGAGCTGCAAATCATCGCCAGCCATCACATCGGTCTGCATCATTTGCCGAATTGGCTGCGACGGTTCAAACGGGAATACCCTCAGGTGTCCATCAACCTGCAATTCATGGAGTCCGATGCCGCCTACGAGCAAATGCGGAAACGGAATGCAGAGCTGGCATTCGTGACGCTGAGTGACAGCATGGAACCGAGCTTTCATGTGTTTGCCCAATGGCCGGACCAGATGGTGTTTGTGGCCGGCGCCGAGCACCCCCTGGCGTCACTCGAAAATCCGAGGCTTACGGACCTAGCAGACCACCCGGCACTATTGCCCGACACCAGCACCGCAACCTATCGGGTTGTGAGCCGGTTGTTTCTGGAGGCGAATCTGCACCTGAACCCGCAAATGCCAACCAACTACCTGGAAACCATCAAGATGATGACCAGTGTGGGCCTGGGCTGGAGTGTGCTGCCCCTGCGCATGATTGACGACAGCCTTACGGTACTGGATGTGGGCAAGCCGGTTTCTCGTGTCCTCGGGGGGATCGGGTTATCCGGGCGGCAGCTCAGCAACGCCGCCAATGCGTTACTCACCATCGTGCAGGAAGAAGAAAGCGCCTGAGCTTTACCCCTCGCCATGGGCTGGCGGCGGCCGAAGGCCTCCCCAGGTGATCACGATTGCGACGGCCATGGCGGCAGCACCACCCCAGAAAGCCGCCGAGGTACTGAACCCATCCACCAGGAAGCCCGACAACCAGGCCCCAAGCGCACCGCCAGCACCGAAGGTGAGGCCGCTGTATAGGGCCTGGCCCTGCCCGTGATGGTGCTTGCCAAAAAAGCCCTGGATGTACTGCACAGAGATTGCATGCAGCGCACCGTAAGATGCTGCATGAAGCAGCTGGGCGAACAGCAGGACGAGGACAACATCCGTCAGCTCCGCGATCAGTACCCATCGAATCATGGTGAGCGTAAGCGCGCCGATAGCAATCTGGCGAACCGTGAAATTGCGCGTTAAGCGGTGCATCACCAGAAACAGTGCGATCTCCGCAAACACTCCCAGCGACCACAGCAAACCAATCGACAGCTTGCCGTACCCGTGCTGCTCCAGATGGATACTGAAGAACGTGTAGTAGGCTCCGTGCGAAACCTGCAGCAGGAAATTCATCAGAAAAAACGTCACCACTGCCGGGTGCGTGACGATGGCCTTTAAACTGCCTTTCGGCGCTGACGGCTTTCGCTCACCCCGCTCCGCAGGCACCAAAAATGCGGATACGGCAATGCCCGCAAACACCGGAAGCAACAACCACGGGAGATTCTGAATCGGCACCAGTTCCAGCAAACCGCCAACCAGCGCAACCGCTCCGATGAACCCCACCGAGCCCCAGAGCCGAACCCGCCCGTATTTCTCTTTCTGCTCGCCCAGGGTTCGAAGCGTGATCACCTCATACAGCGGCAAGATCGCATTCCAGAAAAACGTGAACGCCAGCATGACCAGCAGCAGGCCATAGAACCCCGGTTCCATGAACACACCGGCGAAGAACAGCGAGCCGATGATGGCGCCGAACCGGACCAGACGAACCCGTTGGCCGGTCTTGTCGCCGAGCCAACCCCAGACGCTGGGCGCAACGATTTTGGTGAGCTGGATCGTCGCCATGAGGGTGGCGATCTGGAGATAGGAAAAGCCCTGGCCCTCAAGGTAGAGGGACCAATACGGCAAGAGCCCGCCAAGGAGGGCGAAGAACCAGAAATAGAGGTTAGAGAGGCGCCAGTAGATAGAAATACCCCGCAAGTCCGGCTGTTTTGGCGGGACTCACTGCCCAAAAATGTGGAGCGCCAAGGATGGCGCGACCAAGCCCTACAGGGAAGTATTCACGGGCGTTTTTTGGGCAGTGAGTCCCGCCGAAGCGGCTTCACCAAGCCTGACAAACAAACTCAGAGCTGCCCAATCACCGGCGTAGAAACAGAAACATCCGCATTCTGCCCACGATGCCGCAGGTAATGGTCCATCAACACAATGGCCATCATCGCCTCCGCAATCGGCGTCGCCCGGATGCCGACACATGGATCGTGCCGCCCGGTGGTAATCACCTCACAGGGATCGCCATTCACATCAATGCTCCGGCCCGACAAACGCAAACTCGACGTGGGCTTCAATGCGATACTGGCCACGATCGGTTGCCCTGAGGAAATACCTCCGAGCACACCACCGGCATTATTCGAAAGGAACCCTTCCGGCGTCATTTCGTCACGATGCTCGGTGCCCTTCTGGTCGATGCAGTCAAAACCGGCGCCAATCTCGACGCCCTTCACCGCATTGATGCTCATCAGTGCATGAGCAAGGTCCGCATCCAGGCGGTCAAAGATCGGCTCGCCGAGACCCGGTGGCACACCGTCGGCAACCACGTTGATCCGGGCACCGATGGAATCCCCCTCCTTGCGCAGGGCATCCATATAAGCTTCCATCTCAGGAACCTTGTCCGCATCCGGGCAGAAGAACGGGTTCTGGTGAACCTGATCCCAATCCAGTTTCTCGGCCTTGATGGGCCCCAGCTGCGACAGATAGCCGCGAATCCGGATACCCAGGCGCTCCTCAAGGAATTTTCTCGCAACAGCACCCGCAGCAACCCGCATAGCGGTCTCACGGGCAGACGAACGACCACCGCCGCGATAGTCGCGAACACCATACTTGTGCATGTAGGTGTAATCAGCGTGAGCCGGCCGAAACTGCTCGGAGATCTTTGAGTAATCCTTGGACCGCTGATCGGTGTTTTCAATCAGCAGGCCAATCGGCGTTCCGGTGGTCTTACCCTCGAAAACGCCTGACAGGATTCTCACCTCGTCGGCTTCACGACGCTGGGTTGTGTGCCGGGATGTTCCTGGCTTTCGGCGATCCAGGTCCCGCTGCATGTCCGCTTCCGAAAGCTCAAGTCCCGGAGGGCAGCCATCAATGATGCACCCCAGCGCAGGCCCGTGGCTCTCGCCGAATGAGGTAACCGTAAACAGTTTTCCGAAAGAGTTTCCCGACATAATTCAGTATCTTGTTCAGCTTTTATGAGAATTCAGTTTAACTGGAAGCCTGCCACTGACGCAGGTCCGGCTCGGTGATCATAAAGACGCCATCGCCCCCATTCTCGAACTCCAGCCAGGTCAGTGGCAGATCCGGATACGCCTCATCCATTGCAACCCAGCTGTTACCGACTTCCACGACCAGTAGTCCACCAGGAGTAAGATGTTCGGCCGCTTTGGCAATGATTCTGTGAGCGATGTCGAGCCCGTCTTTACCGGCGGCAAGGCCCAGCTCAGGTTCGTGGCGGTACTCATCCGGCATGCTGGAGAGATCGTCTGCATCCACATAGGGCGGGTTGCTAACGATCACGTCGTAGCGACCTTCAATATTGTCAAAGACATCGGATTGTACGGTACGGACCCGCTCGCGGACTCCGTGCAGGTCGATATTGGATTCAGCCACTTCAAGTGCATCCGGAGAAATGTCCGACAGATCGACTTCCGCCTCGCCGAAAACAGATGCCGCACCAATGCCAATGCACCCGCTCCCGGTGCAAAGATCAAGGATGCGTTCCACCGGCTTGTCTCCGAGCCACGGCTGAAAGCCATTCTCGATCAATTCACCAATGGGGGAACGCGGTACCAACACCCGTTCGTCAACATGAAAGGGCATGCCCATAAACCAGGCTTCACCGAGCAGATACGCCAGAGGTACGCGCTCATCCACGCGCCGGGCGATTCTTTCCAGTACCAGCTCCCGCTCTTCACGCGTTAGACGGGCATCCAGGAACAGAGTGTTGTTTTCAAGGGGAAGGTGCAGGCTACGCATAACCAGCTGAACGGCTTCATCCCAGACATTGTCCGTGCCATGCCCGAAAAACAGCGGCGAAGCAGCAAACCGGGAGGAGGCGTAGCGGAGGTAATCCCGAACGCTGTGAAGGTCGTCAATAGGGCTGGTCACTAACGTACATCCTGTCCAAGAGCGTGTTAGCGCGGGATTATACGCTGTTTACCCGCTCGACTGCAGCCCGCCCCCGCCAACAAATTGTTCAGATAGCCAGAGGCCCGGAGCTGTTCCGGCTTTCTTCAAAGCGATCCAGCGCAGCAGCCATCCGCTCACGGCCCAGCTGAATCAATTCCGGGGCCTTGTGATAATCGTAGCTCCGACAGGCATTCTTCGGGATATTCACCAGCAAATCCGGCGGGTAGCCCGCGATCTTGTACTGCACAAGCGCACTCTGCATGGTCTCGATGGTGAGGTTCATCACATCGAATTTGCCGATCCCGAGCTTGTCCCAGTCGATGGTTTCGTGCTCCTCCTGGCTCTTCTTGTCAGCCGGCTTCTTATCCGTCTGCTTTTGATGCTCTTTCTTGTGCACTGCCCGGCTGATCTTTTCTTCCGGGCTGTCACCGTTGTCCGGCTTCCGGGCAGTCAGGGATTTCAGGGCATCCCAATCAAACCAGCGCGAGGCCTTCTCACGGATGGTATCCACCCACTCGTCCATATCCGTGTTTTCAGCCTCGCCCGGAGTAAACGCAGCGTCCGGAATCCGTCGGCGGCGGTCATCCTCGCCACTGAGATTGACCGCAACGATGATGTCAGCGTGGGAGGAAATGGTCGGGATGATCGGCAAAGGATTGAGCAAGGCACCGTCCACGAGGACTCTGCCATTGAGAACGAGAGGTGTGACAACACTTGGAATCGCCACCGAAGCGCGGATAGCCTGATCCAGAGGCCCTTCCTGAAACCAGATTTCCTTGTGGGCGAGCAGATCTGTCGCCACGGCCGTAAAGGCAATGGGCAGGTTTTCGATCCTGGTATCCCCCAGCATTTCCCTTACAACCGAAAAAATCTTCTCGCCACGAATAGCGCCCACGGAATTGAACGTTACATCCAGGAGCTTGAGGACATCGAACTGGCCCAGACCGGTAACCCAGTCCTTGTAGTCCTGCATCTTGCCCGCTCCGAACATACCGCCGATGAGGGCCCCCATGGAACAGCCGGAGATAGCAACGATGTCGTAGCCACGCTCCACCAGAACTTCGATGGCGCCGATGTGGGCATACCCTCTGGCCCCACCACTTCCCAGCGTCAGAGCCACGGTCTTGCGCGGTTTGTTCCGGTCTTTGCCTTTTTCCGGATTTGCCGGAGCACGGGTAGCGGAGACATCCGAGCTGCTCAGGACCTTCGAGACGTTGTCCTGCGGATCTTTCTCTGAGGGCTTGTCCTTTGGATCCTGATCGTCATCCTTTGATGTGCCCATAATCATTACCTCGAGATCACCACCACTTCTACCCGGTCGCCCTGCCTGTCTGGATCACTGAAGACGCCTGCCGGCCCCACAACGATTATCTCCTGTTGAGCCCGGGAGACACCCGTTTTGGACAGGACCTCCGACAACGACTCGGTAGCCAGGCGGGCACGCTCCATCGCATCACTGAAGGACTCATCAGTCTCCAATACAGAATAGCCCACCAGTGCAACCACCGTTCCCTCTTCACGGGCCAGATCATTCACCCGCCTGCGATCCGTTGCCTGCCAGTCGAACCGGTAGGTTACACCGCCTTGCCAGGGAACAATAATCGGCCCTTCAACGCGGTTGGCCATGGTGCCAAAGCCGGGAATGGTCGCGCCGGATTCGACCCTCAGGTGCTCCACCCACACATACTCCCGGAGGTTGCCGCGAGTCACCGTGTAAATGAGGGTCAGCCAACGGGCGCCGTCCTCGGCAACGGTGCCCGCCACCAGATAATCCTGGGTTGCATCACGGCCATAGAGAACCGCCTGATTAAAGATCTGGTTCGCCCATACGTTGCTTCTTCCACAACGGATACTGGAGCACTCGAACAGAATCTGGGCGTTTCTCTCGCGCAATAGAGCGAGGTAGTGGTCCCGCGCTTCCTCGCGACTTGAGTCTCGGGCAATCCGGTACAGGCGCCCTTCCCCAGTCACGGGCAAGCGGGCCAGGGTTTCGGAGCGAATCTCGTTATTGACTTCCCGCACGGGGCTGAACAATACCAGGTGTCCCGACGACTGAATCGAGACCGTATCTTCAAGCGTCGACTGTTGATAGGCCTCGGGCATATCCTCCGGAGCAGACTGCACACCGGAAGACAGAGCCAATAATCCGAGGATCGGAACCAAGAAACGTGTGAACAGTAATTTCAGCAAGCGATTACTCATTTTCCAGGAATTGTCTGATGGCTGTTGCAGCCGGCCCGGTCTCGCCATCCAGATGGCAATGGTGACCTCCCGGCACGTTAACGATCTGGAGGTTGGCGATAGCGTCAGCGCGTTTATCCAGATCCTTTCTGTACGAAAGAAGTCCTGCATCGGCTCTGACAAAAAGCACACGGGTTTCAATAGCAGACAGCGAAGCCAGCACCTGCTCTTCGGTCATCATCAATGGAGACGGGTGCCGTAACCTTGGGTCGGTCTGCCAGACGTAGCCCTCTCCCTCGGGTTTCATATTGCGCGGAATGAGCGTCAGCGCGGCCTCGGGGCTGAGCGGACTCAGCCCGCCCTCCCGTGCTTTGGCGGCCGTGGCGATATCCGGATAGACAACCTGGCGGCCAGAGCCGGCAATGCGTTTTTTCACAGCTTTCCGGAGCTGGGGAATGGTCTCTTTGACCGGACGACTGAGCGCACCCAGGCTGTCGATCATCGCCAGGCTCCGAACCCGTTCTGGAAAAGCTGCCGCGTAGAGGGCGCCGACAATGCCACCAAGTGAGTGACCAACAAGGTTGACCCTGCCGTCCGGTGTTTCCTGGAAATAGCGCTCAACCAGTTCAGCCAGATCTGCCACATAGTCCATCAGCAGGTAGCTCTGACCCTCGGGGCGATGTCCCGAATGGCCATGTCCCGCGAAATCCAGTGCGTAAACGGGCCCAAGGTGCTTCAGTTCCGGCGCCAGCTTTACAAAAGTAAGGCTGTTGTCGAGCCAACCGTGCAGCATGATGATCGGAGTATTGTCGTGAGCTTCAGGCGCCGACGGCCAGCTAAGGCCCGCCAGGGTAATGTGCCTGAGTTTCCACTCAGACTCCCTGAAGGCCTGAGAGGTTTTCCCAGTGAGTTCTCTCCCTGCCTGGCCTTCCGAAGCTTCCGTGAGCATCGCCATATCATTCATGCAGGCTTCACCCTTACATCGTGTGGGTTGGTCGATCCGAACTCAGCGAGCCTGCCAGGTAGGATTCAATCTTGGTACGGGCGGTTTCGTCATCCCCGTTGAACTGGACGCCGATCCCCGCCGCCCGATTACCCTGGGCACCCTTGGGTGTTATCCATATTACTTTGCCGGCGACCGGTATCTTTTCCGGCTCATCCATCAGATTGAGAAGCAGGAAAACCTCGTCGCCCAGTTGGTACTGTTTCTGGGTCGGGATGAACAGACCGCCCTGACGGATATAAGGCATGTACGCAGCGTAAAGTACCGCTTTGTCTTTAATCGTCAGGGTAAGAATGCCACTGCGCGCGCCAAATCCTGGCCCCATAACTGACACCTTTCTAATAGATCGTTTTGAATAATTTTCGGGATCTGAAAATCCCTTTCATTCCGGAATCATAGCAGCTGTTGGCACCAAAGGCGCAATCCGGCGGAGGCCGGGCAACTAAGCTGCCGGCCGTTTGACCGGCATCAGCTTTTGCCAGGCAATCAGAAGCCGGCTCGCTTCCAGCTCCGGGCTGGCGTTATAAACACTTGCCGCCCTAGAGTCCTTTACCATATCAAGCAGTTCATGGGCCCGCCAGGCGGAAGTGGTCCTGGCAAGGAAGCCGAGCATATCGGCCGCATCGGTGTCCCGGGCATTGCCGCCCGCTATCAGGCGGGCAAGATCTGCAGCCCAGGTTTCGAACAACCAAAGGGTATCTTCCAGGCCTATCGCCTTGAACGCCTTGGCGGCGTCACCCACCGGGATCCGGGATTTCATGAATTCCTTGAACCGTTCCAGCGCCGTATCACGCAGACCGATGAAATCGCCGGTTGCGTAGTCGAGAGCCAGCCTAGGCGCGTTCCCTGCCAACATCAGGGCTTTGGCAAGAACGTCTGCAGACGGTTGCGCGTCTTCGGGAAGATCCCGAACCCGACTCGCGAGCCACTGGTTCGCTTCGCTGTTAGCCGGCACCGGTACTGTTAACGTCTGGCATCGAGATCGAATGGTAGGCAGGACCGGACGCCCGCTTTCCTGCAACAGGATCAGGGTTACATCCGGCAACGGCTCTTCCAGGGTTTTGAGCAGCGCATTCGCCGCATTGATATTCAATTGATCCGCACGATCAATGATTGCCACCTTGTGGTGTGCCACCTGCGGAGACGCCACCGCAAACGACGACAGCGCCCTCACCTGGTCAACCTTCACCATGCGGGATTTTTCCGGCGCATAAACCCGGATATCGGGGTGACTGGCAGCGGCCAGAAGCTCACACTGTTTACATTGGCCACAGGCAATTGGCTGGCCAGACTCCCGGTTCAGAGGGTTATCACACAGCAACAATCCGCCGACCGCCCCGGCCCAGGCACGCTTACCCACACCACGCTCCCCCGCAAGGATAAGGGCGTGCGGGAGCCTGTCTTCTGCTACCCGGCTCTGGACGGTTTGCCAGGCGCGGCTGAGCCAGGGCATGTCTTGGGCAATATCAGTCACGAGGTCTTCCTGTCCGGGTCCTTGATCTGCGCAATTGGCGCTTCCGTAGTTGACGCTTCATAGTGGCGAGCAGGCGGCGCATTCGCTTCAGCTGTTCACCGCCCTCGTCGTCTTTATCAGCGCTATAGTAATGGCTGTTGACCAGGCGGGCAAAAAGCCTCGCCGAATCCGCAGCCGCCGGTTCCGCTTTCGCCAGTCGTGACGCGAGCACCGATGGCGTTTCACCATGGCGCACAGGCACCCCGGCACTGGCACACAGCCGATGCCAGGTATCCACCACTCTCCGAAACGCGTCACGTCGTTCTCCGCGCCGCATCTGGAAAGCGGAAATCAGCCCGGCGATCAGCAAGCCGGCGCCAACGATACCGGCTGTCATATACCCCAGCTCGCGCATGCCGAAACCACCTGGCAGCCTGGACATCAGATCCATCTGGCTCTGCCCCTGGTAACCCACTACCCAGCGCTGCCACTGGTAGTTGATACGATCAAGCTGAAGGCTTGCCCACTGCACCAGGGCGACATCGGCGTAACGCTGAGGCGAGGCCCAGTTATCCTCCAGAAAGGATCCCTCTTCGGCAACGGCGTCCCGAAGCCCGGACTCGATCCTGTCCGGCGCAATGGCCGCCGTAGGATCGATCCTTACCCACCCTCGCCCATCGACATAGGCTTCTACCCACGCATGGCCATCATACTGGCGCACAATCAGGTAATCGCCCCCCGCTCCGGTTTCGCCACCCTGGTAGCCGACCACAACCCGCGAGGGAATACCGGCAGCCCGTAAAACGAAGGTGGTTGCACCCGCGTAGTGGGCGCAGAAACCGCGTTTTGCATCAAACAACAGGGAATCAATGCCATCATCGGGCATGGCCGGTGGCCGCAGGGTGTAGAAGTATTCCTGCTCACGGAATCGTTGCAACAGAGCACGAATCACCTGCTCGTCGCCCATACTTCGACGAAGCTCCCGGGCCAACTCCCGGGCTCTCGGATTGCCTTCCCGGGGCAACTGAAGGTAACGCCGCAACTCGGCGGGGCTTTGTGTCTCAGCCGTCGAAGCCTCTCCCTCCAGGGCCAGCCGGTAACGGACCGGGCTGTCGGCAGGACGTCGAAATCTGAAAAGATCGGCACTGTCTTCAAATACGTTGTCCGAGACCGCCCTGGAGTTCTCAAGTGCGAACGCCCAGCGCTGATCGGTTGGCTCCAGAAGAACGTCATACTGGTTCGATTCCAGCTCTCCTATGCCCCCATCAATCGCAACCCGACCAAGAGGGCGAAAACCCTCGCGCTGGCCCTGGCGCCAGGTCTCCCCATCCAGATAATCGAGAATCAGACCCCGCCAGTACCGGTCGCGGTAGGCAGGCATCTCGCCTCCGAACGTTACCCGGAAGGCTCGCCCACTGCTCTGGGCAAGATTGGAAATATCGCCGGGTCGCATGGTGTCGCTGATGCCCGTACGAGCCTCACCCGATACCAGCGGCACGCTCCACAAAGGCGACATCCGCGGGAAAAACACAAACAACAGAACCACAATCGGCAGTGTCTTCAGAAACATCCCACCCAGCCTGCGCCAGCCAGAGGTCATTCCCCCGGGTAATTCCGGCGCATTCAGCACCTGTAACCCCACCAGCAATAGCGCTATGCCGGCGAAATTCACCAGGGCCCAGAGAATCTCCTGATGGAACAGAAAATTGACCGTTGCCAGATAGACAAGGATAAAAAACAGAACATAGAAGTCCCTGACTGACCGGGTCTCCAGCCATTTGAGACCCACCGCGAGAACAAAAAACGAGGCGGCAGTGTCCACCGTAAACCGCCCCTGAACCGTTGCGACATAAACACCAATCAGCACCAGCATGATCCCGGTGCGTAACAAGCGGCCGGGAAGCCTTACCCGCCCGTACTGCGCCAGCCATCGCCACGCGGCCAACACGGCACAGGCGGCGATCAGCCACAGGGGCAGACGGTCCCACTGGGGCGACAGTAACAGGGCAAAACTGGCAATCAGCCAGAGCAAAGCCCGGGAAGGCAGATTAGTCGTTGTCCCTTCATCCGACTCATTGCCTCTAAGGCGGTCCATCAAACTCAAGCCTGCCCCTCCGTAACCCACTGGGAGGTTGTCTCTCTTTGTTTCTTTCGCGTTCCATGGGGCTCAGCCATCGCATCCCGCGGCCGCTCCTCACCCCAGGTTGCCAATACCCGGAGGCACCGGGCCGCATGGGCCGGTCCGGAATCAGGCTCGATGATCTGCCCCGGAAGATTCAATCCAAACCGCACACCACTGCGGCCTCGTTCGTTTACCAGATACGCCAGGTAACTCAGCCGCAATTCATAATCCGCGCCCGGATAGGCATTAAAATCCAGCCAGTAGGGACTACCCTGCTCACCCTCCCAGTCGGCAACCACCATCTGCCCGGTTCGGGCAAACCGCTTCCAAAGCACCCGCTGGCTCAGATCACCTTCCCGCCAGGGCCGGATATCGGCATGATCGTTCCCTTCAACGGACCGTACCTCTGCAGACTCCTCGCCGTCCTCAACGGTGCTGAACGCCTCCGGCGCGGGCACCTGCCTGGGGAAGACAACACCGGCGGACACCGGCCGGATCCAGGACCAGGCCTTCAGCAAGCCAAACGGAAACCGGGTTTCTATACGGATCCTGTCCGGGCGCAGGTATCCCCGGTGAGCGGAATGAACTGGCAGGCTGACGTCCTGCGCCTGCCCGCAATGGACATGCACCGGGGCATGGCCCGATTCCTCACAGGAAAGCAGGATGGCAATGGCATCGTCCCGGCCCGCCCTGAGCCGGAACCGGAAGGGAATATCATCGCCGGCAAAGCCCTCTCCCGGCTGGATCAGGGTGAGTTCAACACCAGACAGATTCCGATGGGTCTGGTGCATGGCGCCGACAAAAACGGCACCCAGGAGGAACGTGCCCAGATAAATCAGGCTGTTCTGATAATTGATGCCGGTTAACAGCATGATGACCAACAAGAGGCCAAACACGACCCCTGCGCCGGTGGGCAGAATGAAGATGTTTTTCTGACTGAAGGTCTGGAGATCGGACCGCGGAATCCGTCGGTTAATCCAGCGACGAAATCGGTTTCTGAACGGATTTTTCATAGTGTCACTGAGGCCCTGCAACGCCAAAAAAGTTCATGGTATTCGACCATGATTTTGCTGTGATTAGTAACAGTACCGAAAAATCAAAGATTCTGATCACAATCCCGGATCTTCAAGCTTGAATTCCTGTCCTACAAACCGAATACTCGACTCAGGGAGCGTATTTTTTAAACAACAAGGGTCCAGATTATGAAACGCCGACACCTGCTCACCAGCGCCATCAGCAGTCTGGTTGTTGCTTTACCTGCCTATGCTGGCGTTCAGACTATGACCTCAGACGAAATGGTGGAAACCTATGTGAAGGATTCCGCCGTTATTGTTGTACCCAAAGAGCGGAAGAAATCCGACGCCGACCGGCAACGCATCCTGCGCTCCCTCACCATTTCCCCCGGCGAACCGGTGCTGACCGAAGCGGAAGAAGAAGCCTACCGGGACGCCCTGCAACGATACGTTGATGAAGGCAAGACCGATGCGCTGGAAAACGCCGAAGAGGAATTTCTACGGCGCGCCCTGCTCCTGCCCCAGGAAGAAATCGCCCGGGCACAGCCGCCGGCCGAGTTTACGCCAACGATTCCACCGATAATCTTCGGACAGCAGGCACAGATTCCGGAAGAGCCTTTTACACAGACGTTTCTTAACGATCAACTGGGGATTGGGTTCGATGGGCAGAATGTGAATTTCAGCATTGGTAACCCGCCGGGGATTGACCAGATCCAGGTTCCACAAGCAATTAATGAAGGGCCGGTTACCTTGACGCCAAGGCCTGGTGGTGGGTTTGATCTTTCTATTGCGGTGCCGGATCAGTAACGAAGAATTCGTTGGTTCGATTTGAAAACGGCAGCCAGGATTGGCTGCCGTTTTTTTATTGGCCCGAGTTTTCTTCTAGCCAATAAAAACGCCCCGCAGAGCGGGGCGTATCACCAATCTCTTGGCGTCAGGTAAGATTACTTACCGTAAACAGCAAGCGTGGTGTCAGAGATATGCAGGTTATCAATACCAATGGTACCGATATTAGTTCCACCGATACGAGTCTCTTGGATGTTTACGTCCATCAGAACATCGTCGACGTCTACCCGCAAGACATCTGAACGGGTTCCATCGAGATTGTCACCTTTGTATATATCAAGGCGGGCAACCGCGAACGATTTGTTGGCGCCGTTATTGCCAGAAGCTAGCGCCGCAAGGGTGCCCTCAAGTACCGGATCTTCGCCGTTCGGATCGTTCAGAAGGGCTGAAATTTCGGCGTCAGTGTAGGTTTGACCACCAGCGTTCGCACCTTTAATGCTCAGGCCGGTAATACCCACTGCCAGGAAATCCACTTCGAAGTCCATCTGCTCGACAGTAAATGCTGCATCCAGATTCAAGGTGCCCGTGTTAGGGCCAGCTGCAACATCGGTGGTATCAACCCGAATATCCAGAGCGCCTAACAAACCCCACGCTTTCATTCCTGAAATCAGTGTGGTGTTTTCCGTCGCAGAAGAAGCATCCACATTGTCACGTAAGCTCATCTCACCAACCTGCATACCCCAGTCGATGGGCGCACCAGTGTTTGAGCCAACATGAATAACTGCGTCGCCATCTGCGGCAACATCAATATCGATCTTCAGGTCATCCAGCAGATTGCTTTGAGTTGCCAAACCCGGCACAGCAACGGGGTCACCAGTGTTTGGGTCTGTAGCAATCAGACCACTAGCGTTCGCACCGCCGATTTCGATGTCAGAGACCGCGAATGTACCTTCATCGGTGTAGGTGAACTCTCCGATGGAAACGCGGGTTTCCAATTCGATAGTTACACCTGCCTGACCAGTTACGTTCCCCATTGCGCTATCATCCAACGCCTTGAGGTCTGCATTTGCTGCGAAAGGGGCAGCAGCGACTGCTGTAGCAAGAGCAAGTTTCTTCAGGCCTTTCATTATTATCTCCTTGAGTAAACTCTTTTTGATTGTTTTCCGAGTTTTATTTTTGTGAAGTTCTGTAACCTCACACCTCCATTTAAGATTGTTTTACAGTCGGAGTCCGTGAATGAACGCACAGTTCCGGAACACTAAGCTACAGCTTGCGCCTGACACTCAGGCACCCTTTTTCTTCTGGTCATAAAAGATCTGAAATGACTTTTCCTGCGACATAGCAGCTCCAAATGAGACATCCCCTTCGTCTAACTCAAGAGGAATCAATTTCAAGCCTGAGATGCCCAGTCGATGTTCATGCTCTACTACTACAACCCTCTGCTTCTCACCTTCTTTGGTTATGGTGCCTGGATAAACAATTAACGCGGCATCAATTTTATTGTGCCGGGCTAAAGACCGCAGGCTAGCCCTGAAAACTTGCAGCTTCGCTGAAGGAGGTGCACTCTCCGCTGCCTCATCGAGCCTCACTTTTTTGAGTTTCCGATCTTTTAAAACCATCCATGCACCCGGCCCGAAAATCCCCGAATTCTCTACTTCTTCCTCTACAACGGACATTGAGGCTTTCAGCATTGAAGTGAGATCTTTTTCCGCCGTTAACATGGCTGCAGCCAGCTCCTTTTTTGTGAGCTTGCCGTCAGATAAAACACTGGAACCTTCACTCTGGTGTTCCTGAGAGGTCGCTGTCGCGGAGAAGCAGACAAGTGAAAGAATCAAAAAAAGGACCTTTAAATAACCAAATCGCAAGGTATTCATAGAAACTCCATGTGCAAAGGACTGCCCTTGCCTCTCGGGACAAGCGCTTCCATTTAGTTTTTTTATACTGGGGACGCCCTACCAACTCGGATAGAATGCCGATCAACCGTATAATCAGCAGTTGAATAAAGCGTTAGTTAATTAGATCAGCGCATCCATAAAAGTCACAACGCCGATTTTGTGTGCTGTTTATCATTTTTTGAACATTCCGGAGGAACCTTGAACCCGGCAACCATGCGTGAACTCAATCAGGAGGGCTACCATCGCCTGCTAAGCTATGCCTGCCGGGAAGCGGATTTCGCCTATATTGGGAGTGTCGGTCACGGCCCCGCCCGAGGAGTCTTCAGCGGTTTTTCTGCCAGAGCTCGCGCCACCGAAGTGCTCCAATACCCTGTGCCTCCGGATTTCTGCTCCGATCAGCTTGCCCAGAGCATGGAAAGCCTCGTCCGTCAGTTCCAGATCGAACAGGAACCCAACCCGGAATGTCTGTCCGGCGGGTGGATTGGATTCCTCGGTTATGAGCTCGGGTATGTCAGGGAAAGCCGTCTCAGGCAGCTCTGTCCATCTGTGGATGCTCCCCTTATGTCTGCAGGATTTTATCTTTGGACGGCAAGTCACAATCGCAAGACAGATCAATATTGGCTCTGGATTCATCCGAAGTGCCCTGGTGAGACACGGGATCTGCTGGAGCAGTGGCTGGGCTCGGACGAACCCGCAGCCACCACCGGATGGTCTATGTTTTCCCGATTTCAGCCCAGGCAAACACCGAGTGCCTTCAGGGCCAGCGTAGAAAGGGTTCGCCAATACATTGAGGCCGGAGATTGTTATCAGGCGAATCTCTCCCAGGAATTTTCCGGCCATTTCACGGGGGATCCCTGGCAAGCATTCCAGGCGCTTTCGGATGCTAACCCTACGCCCTACAGCGGCTTCATCCGCGCCGGCGAGGCATCCATTCTGTCAGTTTCCCCCGAGCGTTTTCTTGAAATTCACGATCGCACCGTCACCACCAGCCCCATCAAGGGTACGCGGCCGAGGGGCGGCACTCCGGAGAGCGATTCAGCCTACGCCACAGAACTGGAGGGCTCTGAAAAGGATCTTGCCGAAAACCTGATGATCGTCGACTTACTTCGCAACGATCTGAGCCTGAACGCAAAGCCGGGCAGTGTGAAAGTCGACAAATTGTTTGCACTGGAGTCCTACCGGAATGTTCATCATCTGGTCAGCCACATCCGCGCCGAGCTTGCCGAGGCTGTAACACCCATGAAGGCCCTTTTTGACGCCTTCCCGGGTGGATCAATCACTGGCGCACCGAAGATACGAGCCATGGAAATCATCCGGGAGCTTGAGCCCCACTGGCGTGGTCCCTACTGCGGCTCGATTTTCTATCGCGGACTGGATGGCACTCTGGACAGCAATATTGCGATTCGAACCATGCTGTGTGATGGCGAGGGCACCATTCGGTGCTGGGGTGGTGGCGGTATTGTTGCGGACTCAGATCCCGAGGCTGAATATCAGGAGACGCTCGCAAAAGTCGGCTCTTTAATGCGGTTTCTGGAAGAGTTGGTGATCGACTGAAGTGAGTTCGGGTGAACATGGGGGCAGAAGAGAGCGTTCTTCTGACCCCAATTTCAGTCCTCCAATCAGGGGTTATGGATCTCGCTGGCCTTGAGAAACTCCTGCCTCAGATCCTCGAAGTTATGCACTGCAGGGAACTGCGGGAACTCGTCGATTACGTTTTGCGGCGCATGGAACAGGATACCGGCTTCGGCCTGGCCCAGCATGGTAGTGTCATTGTAGGAATCACCGGCAGCAATCACGCGGTAATTCAGCAACTGGAATGCCCTCACGGACTGTCGCTTAGGGTCGCGCTGGCGCAGCAGGTAGTTGGTGATCTGGCCGTCGTCTGCAACTTCCAGCTTGTGACAAAGCAGTGCCGGATAACCCAGCTTCTTCATCAGGGGCATCGCGAATTCGTAGAAGGTGTCGGACAGAATCACAACCTGAAAACGCTCGCGCAGCCAATCCAGAAACTCCCGGGCGCCGGGCAGCGGGTCCAGCTCGCCAATCACTTCCTGGATTTGCGGAAGGCCATAGCCGTGCTGGTCCAGCAGCTTGAGGCGCTGCTTCATCAACACGTCATAATCCGGAATATCGCGGGTGGTCGCCTTGAGCTCTTCAATGCCGGTCTTTTCGGCGAACGCGATCCAGATCTCCGGGATCAATACTCCTTCAAGGTCAAGGCATGCCAGTTCCACAACGATCTCCTGCTTCAATTGGTTAAGGGCAACGTCGGTTTGTCCGTCTGTGCCGCTATTCGGAGCGTATGATAAGAAAAACCGGGCGGGATTGCATCGTAGAAGTGTAACCCCTGACTTTTAAGCGCGGAATAACCATATAGATCGTCATTCCTTCAGGATATGAGGCATTTAATGGTAGCCTTTTCGCACGTTTAGATCCTTTTGCACATCAAGATAAGGCAATCCCGGGCCATGACCGATATTCAAACCTTGCGGGAGGAGCTCGAAGGCCAGAGCCCCCGTTCGATTCTCAAGGCCGCCCTGAAACAGTACGACAACATCGCGATCTCCTTCAGCGGTGCGGAAGATGTGGTACTGATTGAGATGGCGCACAAGCTCACCGACAACCTGCGGGTATTCACCCTGGATACCGGGCGTCTGCATCCGGAAACCTATGAGTTTGTCGAGCGCGTGCGGAAGCATTACGGCATCGAGATCGAAGTTCTGTTTCCGGATGCTCACGAAGTTCAGGATCTGGTGAACAAAAAGGGCCTGTTCAGCTTCTATGAAGATGGGCACGGTGAGTGTTGCGGCATTCGCAAGGTCAACCCCCTTCGCCGCAAGCTGGCGACCGTGGACGCCTGGATCACTGGACAGCGGAAAGACCAGAGCCCCGGAACTCGCAATGACGTCCCGGTTATCCAGGAAGATACCGCCTTCTCGACCAATGAAAAGACACTGGTAAAGTTCAACCCACTTGCAAACTGGACATCAAAAGAGGTGTGGGATTACATCCGTATGTCCGAGGCGCCTTACAACAAACTGCATGAGAAAGGCTTTGTCAGCATCGGCTGCCAGCCCTGCACCCGTCCTGTCCTGCCTGGTCAACATGAACGTGAAGGCCGCTGGTGGTGGGAAGAAGCCACCCAGAAAGAATGCGGCCTCCATGCCGGCAACCTGATCGCCCGGGAATAACCCGGGCGCCTCTTGCCCATTCACCTTTTAGTGAGTGGGCAGCTCGACATCCTTGAACAGTTCTTCGATTTCAGACCGGCTGCCCTGATGGGAAACCGCCTCGTCCACCTTTTCTTTGGTGAGATGGGGCGCGAAACGGTGAATGAAGTCATACATATAGCCCCGTAGGAAAGTCCCCTTTCGGAACCCGAGTCGTGTGACGCTGGGACGGAAAAGCTTGCGGGCGTCGAGCGCAACCAGGTCGGTGTCCGTTTTTGGATCGAATGCCATGCTCGCGACAATTCCAACACCGAGCCCCAACCTGACGTAGGTCTTGATCACGTCTGCATCTGCTGCCGTAAATACCACTTTCGGTGTCAGTCCCTGGGACTGGAACGCCTCATCCAGTTTCGAGCGCCCCGTAAAGCCGAACACGTAAGTCACGAGCGGGTATTCTGCCAGCTCCGGAAGTGTCAGTTCCGGCAGTTTCGCCAGTGGATGATCCTTCGGCACGATGACGCTCCGGTTCCATTTGTAGCATGGCATCATGATCAGGTCGTTAAACAGCTCCATGCCCTCGGTCGCAATGGCAAAATCGACCGCCCCGCTGGCTGCCATTTCGGAGATCTGCATTGGCGTCCCCTGATGCATATGCAGGGAGACGTCCGGGTACTCCTCTATAAAACCACTGATAATCGGGGGCAGTGCATAACGGGCCTGGGTATGCGTGGTGGCGATGCTGAGATCACCCTTTCGCTGGTTACTGAATTCCTGGGCAATCTTCTTGATGCCCTCAACCCGCCGCAGGATTTCGCCGGCCTCGCGAATAATGATCTCGCCGCCCGGTGTGATTCTGGTGAGATGCTTGCCGCTGCGGGCAAATACTTCAAGCCCCAGCTCGTCCTCCAGCAGGCGGATCTGTTTGGAGATACCCGGCTGGGACGTGAACAGACTCTGGGCGGTTGCTGAGACATTCAGGTCGTGATGCGCAACTTCCCAGATATAGCGCAACTGTTGTAGTTTCATTGAATCTGCTGCTCCCTGGAGATCGAAGGACCTTGTTGAAGAATACGCATAAAAATACAGATTTTCATTCTTTTTTAATATAGGCAACTGCTTTTACACAGTTTAGACCAAAATCGCATTTGCGCAGCCCCTGATAAAACCCTGAGGCTATGAAAAGCCCCTCCAACCCTTGACTTGGCCAATACAAAGGACACAATCCGTAATGCCTTGTCTGGGCACATCAACACTCCAGTTCTCAGGGAACCCATGCTGCTCACCACAAAGTTTCTTCGGCCAACGTCAGACTCGCGCGCGGTTAAACGTGAGCGGCTGAGTGCCTTGCTTGAGTCCCGGGCTCCGAAAAGACTGAATCTGGTGATTGCGCCGGCCGGGTTTGGCAAGACCACTCTGGTTGCGCAACGGTGTTCAAGGGTTTCCTCCCCTACCGCCTGGCTCTCTCTGGATGAACACGATGATGAGCCCCGGCGATTCTGGCAGTACCTGATAGGTGCTTTTGAACAAGCCGGCCTGACCGGCGCGTCCGATTTGCGCAAACAACTGGCTCTCCACTCAGATGACACGTTTACTGAAGCCATTACCGGCCTGATCAACACGCTGGCTCATGATGACAGCCCGTGGTCGCTGGTGCTCGACGACTTCCACTTCATTGGCAACCCTGCCATCCACAGGCAGTTCGCCTATTTCATTGATTATCTTCCGCCGGGTGTTCTGATAACCCTGGCGTCCAGAACCGAACCGCCACTGCCCCTGGCCCGCTGGCGCGTCCGTCGGTGGATCCAGGACATCCACCCTGGCCTGTTGGCCTTTTCTGAAGACGAATGCCGTCAGTTCTTTCACGACACCATGGGCCTTGATATCGCCGACGAGGATGTCCACGCGATTTACCGCAAAACCGAAGGCTGGGTCGCTGCCATGCAGCTTTCCGCATTGTCCGGAAAGGACGCCAGCACGAGTGGAAACCAGATAAATCTGGATGAGCGCCACATCAGCGATTATGTGCTGAGCGAAGTACTTGAGCAGCAACCCCGGGAGCTGTCGGACTTTCTGCTTGAAACGGCCTGTTGCCCCCGGCTCTGTGCGTCCCTCTGTGATTCGATCCGTGGGTCCGATAACAGCCAGGAGCTGCTTGAAAAACTTCTCAGCCAGAATCTTTTCCTGATCCCGCTGGATACCCGGAACGAGTGGTTCCGCTATCACGACCTGTTTCGGGATGCGCTGCAACTCAGGGTAAGTCACCAAGATCCTGACTCGGCCGCGCGACTCTGGCACCGGACGGTGGACTGGTTATTGGCCCATGGCCACGTGCAGGAAGCCATTGCCCAGATCGTCCGACAGGAGGACTGGTCCCGGCTTGCCCGGGTGCTCGCCGAGCACGGCAACAACCTGATCCATGGCGGATATCACCTCCCCGTGCTGGACTGGATTGATGCCCTGCCACAGGATCTTGTCATCGACAATCCGCAACTCCAGATGCTCCGGATCTGGGGGCTGTTCTTTGCCAACCGCATGGATAGTCTGGAGCCGCTGCTGTCCGGCCTGGAGGATCTTCTGGACCGGCAGGTGGCGGACTCCCATCCGGATGCCGAAGGGGCCCTCGGGCTGCAAAGTGAGATCTCGTTGATGCGCTCCTATCTGGCTCGCACCCGGAGTGACGACAAGAGCGCCGCAGATCTCACAAGACAGGTGCTCAGGGAGATTGATCACACTCGCATACCATTAAAGTCGGTAACCTATTACGGCCTTGGGCTGGATTACTACGGCAAAGGTGAACTCACCGAAGCCGAAGACGCGCTCCAGTCGGCAGTCCGTTACGGACAGGTCGAACATAAACCCAGTACGGTTCTTTCCAGTGGGGGCCTGCTGGCGTGGATTCAATACAATCGCGGCGATATCGATCTGGCTTTGGAAACCTGCACCGAGATAAGGCAATGGGTGGACAAACACTATGCGGACCCAACCCAGCCAAGACTCATCTCATGCTGGCAGAACAGTACACTCTGCGAGATTCATCGCGAACGAAATCACCCCCAGCTAGCAGCCACGCACCTGAAACCGCTGCTCGAACATGTTGAGCGGGGCACCGAACCGGGCCAGCACGTGATCATTCAGTACGTGCGTGGTCACCTGGCTTTCAGCGAGGGCAGGCTCCAGGAGGCGATTGACGCGCTCGAAGACGCATCCCAGACCGCCCGCAAGCGGCGAGAGCAAATCGTGTTCGAGCCACCCGCAAGCACTGCCCTTCTGGCACGCTGCTACCTGGCTTCAGGCCATCCGGAAAAAGCCCGGGCCTGCCTGGGTTCCCGAGCCGATACCGAGTTCACCAATCTGCTTCATCTTGAACAAAGCCGTATTAGCGAGGCGCGAGTGCTGGTGGCACTGGATCAGCCCGAGCGGGCCCAGGAAATACTCAGCGCTCTTTTGCAACCGGCTGAACGCAACGCCCACAACCGACACCTGGTGGAAATTCTGCTGGTCTATGGCGAGGCCCTGGCGAAGCAGGAACGGACCGATGAATCGGAGCAAATGCTGACCCGCGCGATAAAACTGGCCAGCGACGCCGGATTCTTGAGGCTCTTTGCGGAGGAAAGCCCCGATCTGCGTGCCCTGCTCCTTGGTTTGCCAGCACTGGATGAGCCGGGAAGCTGGAACGCCAGCGTCAGGAAAATGCTTCTCGATCAACGCCAGTCCGGCGAGGGCCATTCTGAAGCAAAACCTAGTGCCATTTCTGGTGAGCGCGGTCGTACGACACTCAACGCCGAAACACTGCCTGAACCTCTCAGCCAGCGAGAACTTGAAGTGCTTGCGCTCATTCATGCGGGCCACGCCAACAAGGAAATTGCCGCAAAAATGGACGTTGCCCCGGCTACGGTGAAGGCCCACATTCGCAACCTTTATGGAAAGCTCGGCGTGGGCCGCAGAACCGAGGCTCTGGCCAGGGCCCGGGAACTGGGGTTGCTGCAAGGCTGATTTCGGGCCAAGAAACGTGACGCAGCTCACACTTTGCACCAACAACTTGAACCCGCTACGCCCTTTGGACGATCCGGCTACGCCCTCTAATCCCCTATTATATTTTCAACGGTGAGGGAAACCTCACCAGGAATTCTGAAACTTCAGGCCTTCAGATTTCTTGTTCCGCGTTGTTTCGACGCCCGGGTTCGAAAGAACCCCTTGATGAGAGCCAACCCCAAAAGGGCTGGCTCTTTTTTTATGGCTGAACGGTTCTGGTGGGATTCAGTGTTCGATGATCCGGCGGAAGGGTGGCAATGCATCCAGCAACAGCTGACCATATCGGCGGGCAATAATGCGGCGATCCAGGATCGTCACTCGTCCAGTATCCTGCTCGGTCCGCAGCAGCCGACCAACCGCCTGGACGAGTTTGATGGACGCGTCCGGAACGGTGATTTCCATAAACGGATTGCCGCCCCGCTGCGTCACCCACTCGGCCAGGCTCGCCTCAATGGGATCATCCGGCACCGAAAATGGCAAACGGGTAATCACGACGTGGTGCAAGTACTTGCCTGGAAGGTCGATACCCTCTGCAAAACTGGCAACGCCGAACAGGACACTCGGCCGGTCTTCATCCACCCTGCTGCAATGCTGCCTCAGCACTTCGCCCTTGGCCATATCGTCCTGGGTGATAATCAGGTCCGGGTAATCCGGGGCCAGCGCGTCTCGCACTTGCTGCATTTGACGACGGGACGTAAACAGTACCAGTGTCGCCTTCTCGCCTGCCCAGAGGTCCGGTAGTCGTTTTACAAGCTCATCGGCGAAGCCGTCATCCGTCGGCATGGCGGACATCGCCGGCACCTCCACCGTTGCCATTTCGCCGTAACGGAAAGAGCTGGGAACCACGAGGAAGCGGCTGCCCTGCGGCAATCCAGCCCGCGCGTTCAGGCGATCGAATCGACCAAGTGCCGTCAGGGTCGCACTGGTGAGCACGGCGCCGTATGCGCGAGACCAAAGCCTCGAGTACAACAGGTTGTCTGCCAGTACCGGTGAACTGTAAAGAGTGATGTCCTCGGCGTGGTCCCAGCGCTGGCGTACTGCCCATCGGGCTGGGGGCGGGCTTTTCTGCGTTTTCGGCCTGGCTTCAGGCTCATCACCTGTCTCGCTGTTGGTATCAGCTTCCACGGGGGGACTGGCATTGCCCGGGTCGCACCAGGCTGTCCAGAGCCGCAACTGGTCCTCTGCCCGGGCGTGAAAGGAGCCTATCACCGGATACCAGGCTTCGGCGGTTTCCCGGTCGATTTCATGCTCCTTGCGCTCGTCAAAGGCGCCCTGCAACTCGTCCGCCAGAACGCCCAGTTGCCGGACCATGTTAGCGGTAGCAATCCGGCTTTCGGCTGCAAGCTCGGCCATCGCCTCCGGCAATTCACCTTCCGGATAACGCCACTGCGCCGTCCGTCGCTCCTCATTGAACTCCCAGCCGGTATTCTGCTCGGCTTCTTCGTAAACCCGGTTGAGGACCAGGTCTACCTCTCTCGACGCAGAACTGATGCGATCCAGGGACTTGGCGGCCTGGGTGCCGGCTGCCAGATAAGGCTGCATTTTCACAAGCGCCTGGGAAAGCTGCTTCAGCCATTGCCGGGTAGCATTGAGTGGCAGCGACGCGGCAAAGTGATTCAGGGCCTTGTCCGGAAGGTGATGAGCCTCGTCGAAAATATAGAGGGCGTTCTCCGGCTCCGGCAGAATGGCACCGCCGCCCAGGGCAAGGTCGGCCAGAACCAGATCATGGTTAGCCACCACGATATCGGCATCATCAAGGTCTTTACGGGCATCAAAAAACGCGCAACTGTCGAAATAGCTGCAGTGGCGGTTTGTGCACTGCCGGTGGTCGGTTGTTACCTGTCGCCAGACGTCGTCCGGTATCTGTTCCGGCCAGTGGTCGCGGTCACCGTCCCACTCGCGGGAGCCATAACTGGCGAGCATTTCCTCGAAAAAGGCCCGGGTGCCCGGTTCTTCATTTTTCGGCCCATCCAAAAGGAACAGGGGCATGGTGTCGCTGTCGGTATTGCCTTCATCGTGCAGGCGGGCTTCCAACCGGGACATGCAGAGGTAGCGCCCCCGCCCTTTGGCCAGAGTCCAGTTGAAATCCATCTTGCTGTGCTTTTTCAGGTCCGGGAGATCTTTGAGCACAATCTGGTCCTGAAGGGCCACGGTTGCGGTGGAGATAACCAGGGTTTTGCCGAGGGCTTTGGCCACGGGGATGGCAGCGATCAGATAGGCCAGGGTTTTGCCTGTCCCGGTCCCGGCTTCGACCACACAGGCAGAGGCCGGGGACGTTCGTTGGCCATCGTTCTCGGTGATATCGCCCATGTATCTGGCGATTTCCGCAATCATCAGGCGCTGCCCATAGCGCGCCCGAATATCCTTCCCTGCCAGCACATCCCGATATCCCTGCTGGATCGATTGCTTGATTTCGTCGGTCAGCGCCATCAGCGAGGGCTCACCCAGTCCCGAACAACGCCAACCCGAAAACGGCGCCCGTCACGACTCAGAACCACCCCTTCTTCCGTTATGTCGTCTACCCGCAAGCCTTCGAAGACGTCGCCCACTCGCAGGTAGGTGTCGTTAATCATGACCCGGCGCGATGCAGGGGATGACGAGTAGATATGGCTGTTAAAGGTCAAATCGGGAACGCTCTTCTGAAATGAGAGCGGCAACTCTACCAGATGTGGCACTCTGCCTGCCTGCTCGGGCTGCACCATTGGTGCAGCAGTTTCGGCATTTGCGGATGAGGGAACGATAACGGTCGCCCGCTCCCGGCTTTGTGATGGGGAAGGTTCCGAAGCGATCGGCGCCGGCGTCGCCTCGCCCGCATCGGGCTCAGGGATGGTCCCCGTTTGTGCAACGGGATCTTCCAATGTCGGTGCTGGCTCTGTCGCAGGCGCCACCGCATCAGGTTCAGGAGCTGTCGTTCTGGCCGAGGCCGCAGATGTCTCGGATTGCGACTCGGAAACCCAGGGCAACGGCGCTCCCGGCCAGAAGACAAAGGCCAGGACGCCGGCATTGAGCATGAGTGCAAGAGACACCCAGACAGCCGGCGACCACCGCTTTTTCTTCGGGCGATGGATCAGCTGTACCTGCTGACCAAGGTCCGGTACGCGCCCTTGCCTCCGTTCAGTTTCGGATTTCCGCAATGCGTCAAGAATGTACGACATAATTACTCTCGACCTTCAACTTGCCGGCGACCTTCGGACTGCAGAGGCTTGAGACGGGGAATGTTAGCTTCCAGGTCGTTATTGATCTGGATAATCGTCATGGCTCCGGCGATCCCATCGACGGTAAGCCCTCGCAATGACTGATACCAGCGAACCTGCTCTTCGGAATCCAGCCGTTTCACCCGGTCACTTTCAGCACGGGAATTACTGAAACGGTCCGCCAGATCCATCACTCGCGCACCAATCCAGAGTTGCTCGCCCCCGCCATTGCTGTAAAAGCCGTCGCCCGTCAGGTATTCCGGAAGGCGCCACAGAACCCGATACTCCCCGAACCAATAGCGCTCGATACTGGCAAACAATACAGTCTGATTGCCGGAGGGCAAGGCGATGTCTGCGGTATCGCCATCCAGATGGCGGAGCACGACAAACCCCCGGTTACCCGCCTCATCCTGCAACTGAAGCATCGCCGGGCGATCCAGAAACTCGAGGCTTCGGCGGCTACCCTGACGACTCAGGCATCCAAGACCCTCCTCATTGGCCCAGTCGCAGGCAACGGGCGCTTCCGAAGGTTCATATTCGCGCCCCCAGATCCCGAAAAGTACCTGAAAAGCCTCCACGGAATCCATAAGCTGACCCGGCACGGCAAGTTCAACGGGTGCTGACGGCTCTCCAGGCCCGGTTTCCTGGATCTCTTGCAATGGTTTCTGTTCCTGCTCCTCGACTCGCTCAACAGCTCCCTGCAAAGGTTCTGCTGAGGAGGGATCGGTGAGAAACGCTCCGCCCGGTGACCAACGCTCAAAAAGCCAGGCGGTGCCGATGATGGCCACCAGAATCGAAGCCGCAACGATAAGGTACTGGGATCTGTCTGGTGACTGGTGAGCTCGTGAGGGCGTGGGGCCGAGGGATTGTCCACGTACTTCTTTTGCCGCCTGGCGGATATGCTCGGGCGTAATCTCATGCTCACCCTCGGCATAGGCGCCCAACAATGCGCGGTCACTGATCAAATTGATCAGGCGGGGTATGCCCTGGCTCTCGCGATAGAGGCGATTCACCGCCCGCTGCGAAAAGATATCACCCCGCATGCCGGCAACACTGAGGCGGTATTTCAGGTAGGCCGCCAGCTCATCCCGACCGATGGCGTCCAGGTGATAGCGAGCTGTGACCCGCTGATTCAGCTGTCTCAATTCCGCAAGTGCCAGCATTTCCTGCAGTTCAGGCTGGCCAAGCAGGACAATCTGCAGCAGCTTCTTCTCTGCAGTCTCGAGATTGGTCAACAGCCTTAACTGTTCCAGCACCTCGGCCGAAAGGTTCTGGGCCTCATCAATCATCAGAACCTTGTGTCGCCCGGCTGCATGGGCCTTCAGCAGGTCCTGGTTAATCAGGTCCACCAGTTCCTTGATGGTGGCACTTATCTCGTGGGGGATTTCCAGCTCATCACAGATGGAGGAGAGCAATTCCCGGGCAGAGAGCCTTGGATTCAGGATCAGCGCGATATCCACATTATCCGGAACATTCTCGATAAAGCAGCGGGAAACCGTTGTTTTCCCGGTTCCCACTTCACCGGTAATCACGATGAAGCCGCCCTGCCCCTGAACCCCGTACATCAGGTGCGCCAGCGCCTCCTTGTGGCGATCGCTCAGGTACAGGTAACGAGGGTCTGGCGCAATGGAAAACGGCGGTTCCCGAAAGCCGAAAAAGTCGTAATACATATCAGGACGTACCGGAATCCGCGTTGCTGATCAGTCTGAGCTCGGCGGTGCGCCGATTCTGGTGCTTGAGTCTCCGTACGCACCGCTCCAGGGTTTTCGAGATGCGGGCGTGGGAGCGGATCATGGAGATTTTTGGCCAGGTGGCCCGTTCGCCGGCCAGAATCATCTGCCGTATGAAGGCCGGATCGGGGTTTGCCAGCATCCTGCTGTAATCCTTGAACGAATATGAGGGCGCAATGGTAACGTCTCCCGAGTAGCGCTGGGCCATAATGGTGTACAACTGACCGGACATCTGCCGCATAAGTTCCGGCCGAAGCCTTTTCCGCAAGTAATCAAACACCCCCTGGCCATGGAACTGAATTTCAGATTTCAGCAGGTGCATCGGCAGATTGCCAAGAGACAGCTTTTCATCCCGGCCGCGCTGGCTCAGGAACGGCACCACATGGGGATTGGTCTGGCTCACGATGGTGTAGTTCACATCGTACAGATGCATCAACCGCTCAATAGGCAGGTCGCTCACAACCGAGCCATCCACAAACTTCAGGCGCGGCATATAGGGTAGCGTGTTGCCCTGAATGTCCTTTTTCATCAGGGTAACCGGCGGGAAAATACCGGGAACCGCGGCGCTGGCCAGCACCGCGCTCCACACCATCAAATAGGGCGAGGTGTATCCGCAAAGCAACCGGGCCTTCTGGTGCGCCTGTACTGGGGACACGCTAACGTTGATTGAACGTCCGGTACGCTGATACGCCTCCTCGAAGGTGTACTCACCGATATTGCCCCGCAGACAGTTCCGAAGCTCCTCCTGATCCATGAGCCCGTCGCCACGGACTGCGCTTAGAAGACCTCGCCATTTCCAGGCTTTCAGGTTGTGGTTCTCGGGGATCAGCATTTCCGGAATTTCGGCATCCGTATGCACACCAAGAATGCCAGCGATGATGGCCCCGATACTTGAGCCCGCAATAACCTGCGGCAGAAGCCCCTTTTCCCAGAGCGCCTTGATCACGCCGAAATGGAACACACCGAGGGTGGCGCCGCCACTGAGCAAAAGTGCCGGGCGACCGTAACTTGTGAGGGTGTCGCGGAAGAACTGGAGCTTATCTGCAACTGGAAAACCCGGAACCGGTTGATCACAAAGATAGTCCAGCGCTTCACAGACCTGCGTGATGTACTCCTCGATCAGATGCTTCGTGCCGACGCGCGACCGGGTATAAAGCGCGGGATTGCCCATATTGCCCAGGTCATGGTGCAAGCCTTCGCGGAGAGCGCGTTTGAGGCGTTCCACGTCATTTTGCTGGCGATACTGCTTGAGGTTGCTCAGCCGGTCGTAGATGACTTCATAATGATAAAGGTCGGAGGCAAAATCCTCTTTCCACTCGGCGTTGCCCTCCAAAAAGTCCAGTTCCAGAGCCGCTGCTTTCCATACCTCGTAGTTGGGCGCGTCGGCCAGCATTTTCCGGAACTTGGCTATTCTTGGATCCTTGAGCACCGTTGATCTCCTTTCAATCCGGCTGACGCTTAGAAATCATCAAGCATCAAGTCCTCATCATCATCGCTGGCAAACGGATCGTTAACCACCTTACCGTCGTTAATCAGGAATTCGCGACGTTGCAGAAAGGCATTCCGCACAAACACGTAACTGTCGCCAGAGATGAAACTTTCAGCAGGGATCAAATCCGCCCGGCGGTCGACGATTTGCAGAGCCCTTGCATAGTAAACTTCAGGGCTTTCCACTTCATCCCACGCCGAAGGCAACGCGAAGCCGTCCGTCACAAACCCGGTAAAGTGCCGGGGTGTGGAAGGGCCGAGAAAAGGAAGCATCAGATAGGGCCCTGAACCCGCGCCCCAGTATCCCAGGGTCTGACCAAAATCCTCGGGCCGTTCCGGCAGGTCAAAGGCGGTTGCGACATCGAACAAACCACCCAGCCCAAAGGTGGTGTTGTAGGTGAAGCGCCCCACGGCAACCACCGCAGACTCCCCTTTCAGTTGAAGGACACTGTTGATGAAGTTCCTCAGTTCTGTCAGATTGTTGAAAAAATTGGTAACGCCGCGGTCGACAATTTGCGGAGTGAAGGTTCGATAGGCCTGTGCTACCGGTTTCAGGAACCAGCGGTCGATGGTCTCGTTGAAGGTGTACACCTTGCGGTTCCAGTTCTCCCAGGGATCTGCGGGATCAACCGGAACAGATCCCTCTGGAGCGGGTTCCTGCATGTTCTGGGCAATAGCCTGGCCCGCTGGCAGAAGCGCAGACAGGGAAAACAACATGGCCAGGGTAATAAGCCGGCGCCGGATAAAAAAGTAGTTCATCATCTGCTCTTGGGTTGTTTAATTCGTTTCAATTCGTCGAAAATACCGGCGCTACTTTTTATTATTAAACCGTTGTTCCGGAGAAACCGATGTCAGTACCGGGAAATCTTGTAAACACAATCACTATGCCCCTCCGGTGGGGAGACATGGATGCATACGGCCACGCCAATAATACAGTCTACTTCCGATTCTTTGAGGAAGCGCGCATTGTGTGGCTGGCTTCACTGGAGCTGGGCGGGCCTGACGAGCCGACCGGCCCCGTCATTATAAAGACCAGCGCTACCTTTCTAAAGGAATTGAACCACCCGGCAACGGTTGAGGTGAAAACATACGCTGACAAGGCAGGTAACACCAGTCTCGACACCTACCATTTGCTGACAGATGTCGACACCGGCGCCGTCTATGCGGAGGGCTATGCAAAAATCGTCTGGTTCGAGCGAAAGACGCGCTCATCGGCTCCGCTGCCAGACACCCTCAGGGCACTGGCAACGTCTTGACCCAGCTCACTCCTATCGGCGGCGAACCACCACGCTGCCGATGGAATAACCTGCCCCGAAAGAACAGATTACCCCCAGATCACCACTGACAAGGTCATCCTTGTTTTTGTGGAAGGCGATGATCGAACCCGCAGAGCTGGTGTTCGCGTACTCATCCAGGATGACCGGGGCCTCTTCTTCGGTGGCATCCCGACCCAGTACCTTGCGCGCTATAAGCTGGTTCATGTTCAGGTTGGCCTGGTGCAGCCACATACGACGGAGATCATCCGGGGCCAGAGAAAGGCTTTGCAGCTGTTTCTGGATTGTCTCGGCAACCAGTGGTGACACCTCTTTGAATACCTTACGGCCTTGCTGAACGAAGAGCTTGTCCGGTTTTCCGACACCCGAATCGTCGGCGCGGTTCAGAAACCCGAAATTGTTCCGGATGTTATTCGAGAATTTGGTTTTCAGACTGGTACCGAGGATCTCGAAGCCCTGGCCTTTACGAGTATCTTCTTCACGCTCAACCAGAATAGCCGTACAGGCGTCACCGAAAATAAAGTGACTGTCCCGATCGCGGAAGTTCAGGTGGCCCGAACAGATCTCCGGGCTGACCACCAGAACGGCACGGGCACTGCCATTCTCGACAGAATTAACGGCGGCCTGGAGCCCGAACGTAGCGGAGCTGCAGGCTACGTTCATATCGTAGGCAAACCCGTCGATACCCAACGCCTCCTGGACCTCGATAGAAACGGCTGGGTAGGCTCGCTGCAGATTAGAGCAGGCAACAATCACCGCATCAACACCCTCAGCCGACTTGCCCGCTTGTTCCAGCGCCTCACGGCACGCCGTCACGGCCATGTCGCATTGAACCGAGGGCTCTTCGTTGCTGCGATCCGGGATATAGGGTTTCATGCGGTTGGGATCGAGAATGCCATCCTTGTCGATGACATGGCGACGCTTGATTCCCGACGCTTTTTCGATGAACGAAGAGGAGGAAGGCTGCAGTGGCGTTACATCGCCGCTGGCGATGGCGTCTGCGTTCTCGGCGTTGAAAAGTTCAACATACTGGTTAAAGGCTTCGACCAGTTCGTCATTACTAATGGTTGCTGGCGGTGTGTAGAGACCGGTCCCGCTAATAACGGCTTTAATCACGCTAACCCCACGTCATGATTGTGAAAACGGGACACCAGACATCCCGTTTTGTTAATTCGTTGACCTACTGCCGGAAATACTAACACAGTATCGGGCTTTTGCCCGTCGGGTGTCAGTCATGGGCACCGGATTGGTGCGCCCGTTACTGCCTCAGACCTTCGTTTTCTCCCACTGCCGGTCCAATCGTTTTACAGACACAGTCATCACAGTGCCCAGTTGCTGTGCAAAAAACGACACCCGGAATTCTTCCAGCATCCAGCGGTACAGCACCAGCTCGGGGTCTCGAACGCCCTGCCGCTGCTGTTCGTCCCGCTTGACAGCATACCGGGACCAGAGCGGCTCAATGGTGTGGAGAAATTCCCGTTCCCGGCCCATTTCCCGGGGCATCTTCTCCAGCCGAACCAGAGCCGCCTCAAAATAGCGCCCGAACTCCGCCAGCCACTCTGGCGGCGTCTCAACCAGGAATCCTGGATACACAAGGTTCTGCAGCTGAAACTTGAGATCCGCCATGCTGTTGGCCATGGCCAGATTGATCTTACCTTTTAACTGTTTCGCCACTTTCTGGTAACCGGACATGGCCTGATACAACCGTTCGTCTGCCTGCTCCAGTGCAGGAATGAAATCCCCTCGGTGAGCATCAAACACCCTGTCGAAGCCCTCTGCTGTCCTCGGAATTTCGTCCGTAAGAAAGTGCTGCATGGCGGTCGCCAACAGCAGATCGTCCAACAACACTTTCGACTGACCCACCGGAGCAAACATCAGCGCAGATTGTTTAAACCGGGGAAGCTTGCGCTCCAGATCATCAAGGGTTCGGCCAAACCGATTAATGATCAAGCGGGCGATAGCCTTCCGAGTCGTATCTTCAGCGGTCAGCCGGTCAAGACAACGGATCTGGCGTACCTGCTTACCCAGGTCCTCAAGGGCGGGATACACAGTAACCTGCATACCGCCTTTTTCTGTCTGTACCTGTTCAGGCAATGCGCCGAACTGCCATTCCGTGTACTCGCCACTCGGTTCCGTTGCCGCATCATCCTGAGTCGCCGAGGCCAGCGCCTGCTCGGCCTGACCCTCAAGTTGGTGCTGAAGATCTGCCGTTTCTCGGCTCTCTGCAATGGCGCGACCGCCGTCACCCATAACGCGAAGGTTCATCCGCAAGTGTTTTGGCAATTCGCTGTCGGTCCAGGCATCAGGATCAATCTGCACGCCGGTCATGCGCCGCAACTGCTCGCCAAGCTGAAGCGTCAGCGGTTCGTTGGAAGGCTGAAGATTTTCGAGAGCGGCATCCACGAAATCCGGCACCGGAACGAAATTCCGGCGCAATGCCTTGGGCAACGATTTCACCAGGGCAATGCACTTTTCTCTCAACAGTCCCGGCACCAGCCATTCCAGGCGACGGGACGGTATCTGCTTGAGCGCCATCAAGGGCACCTGAAGCGTAACGCCGTCCTTTTCACTGGTGGGTTCGAACTCATAGCTCAGCGGGTAACGAACACCCTCCCACTCCAGATAGTCCGGGTACAGGTCAGCGGCCTTGGCATCAACCGGTCGCTGAAGAATGTCGGTTTCGGTGAGCTCCAGTTCTTTCAACTGTTCCGCCGGTAGCCCTTTCCACCAGGTCTCGAAGTGCCGGCCACTGATGATGTCTGACGGCAGGCGTTCATCATAGAAGGCCACCAGCACTTCATCGTCAACGAGCAGGTCACGCCGCCGGGTCTTCTTCTCCAGATTCTCAACCGTGTCGAGCATTTCCCTATTACGGGCGATAAAGGGCGCCTTTGATCGGTAATCCCCCTCCACCAGGGCTCGCCGGATAAACAGATTTCGGCATTCCGCCGGATCCACCTTGGCGTAAGGAATGCGGCGCTTGGCCACGATATCGAGGCCGTACAGCGTCACCTTTTCATAGCCCATCACCTGGGCCCGCCTCTGCTCCCAGTGGGGCTCAAAGTAGTGGTGCTTGACGATATGTCCGGCCAGGGGCTCAATCCACTCCGGTTGAATGGAGGCCACCACCCGGGCGAACACCCGACTGGTCTCCACGATCTCGGTGGCCACAATCCATTTCGGGCCAGTCTTGGCGACCTTCGAACCGGGAAAGATCAGGACTTTGCGGTTTCGTGTTGCCAGGTATTCCTTTTTCTCCACTTTCACCGCCACCTGGCCCAGGAGACCCGCCAGAATCGCCTTGTGCAGCGCTTCATAACTGGCGGCATCCTTGTTGACCATCAATTTTTGTTCCCGGCAGATCAAGGTGAGTTGGCGATGGATATCCCGCCATTCCCGCATCCGCATCCAACTCAGGAAACTCTTCTGGCAGACCTTTTTGAGCTGATTCTGGGACAATTCCTGACGCTGTTCTTCGTAGAAGTTCCAGACATTCAGTAGCGTCAGAAAATCGGATTCTTTGTCATTGAAAGGCGCGTGGGCCTGATCCGCAGCCTGCTGCTTGTCCTGGGGGCGTTCCCGGGGGTCCTGAATACTCAGCCCGGCAATGATCACCAGCGTTTCCGAAAGACTCCCCAGCTCGGCGGCGGTGACCAGCATCCTGGCCAGGCGCGGGTCCAGAGGCAGCCGTGCCATGGTTCGACCAAGGCGGGTGACGCGTCGTTTGTCATCCACCGCGCCCAACTCTTCAAGGAGCTTGTAGCCGTCGTTTACCTGGCGCTTATCCGGCGCCTCAAGAAATGGGAACTGGCGAATCTCCCCCAAACCTGAAGTGGCCATCTGCAGAATGACGGACGCCAGGTTGGTTCGCAGGATTTCCGGATCGGTGTATTCGGGGCGGTTGATGAAGTCCGTCTCATCGTACAGGCGGAAACAGATGCCCGGGGCAACACGACCGCAACGCCCTGCCCTCTGGTTGGCGCTCGCCTGGGAAATAGGTTCCACCGGCAGGCGCTGGATCTTCGAGCGCACGCTGTAACGACTGATCCGGGCAACACCGGTATCGATCACGTACCGAATACCCGGCACCGTCAGAGAGGTCTCCGCCACGTTGGTGGATAACACGATCCGTCGCCCCTTGTGGGACTGGAAAACCCGATTCTGCTCGGCGTTGCTCAATCGGGAATACAGCGGAAGCACTTCGGTATGGCGCAGGTCGACGTGGCGAAGAACCTTGCTGAGGTTGCGAATCTCGCGCTCGCCGGGCAGAAAAACCAGAATATCTCCAGGCGGCTGTTTCTGGCTGCGCTCGTGCTGCTCGATTTCATCCAGGGCACCCAGCACGCCATCCGTCCAACCCTGATCCCGGTCGTCTTCATCTCCGGTCAGTGGCCGATAGCGCACGTCCACCGGATAGGTTCGGCCGCTCACCTCGATCACGGGCGCCTTGTCGAAGAACTCGCTGAAGCGCTCGACCTCAATGGTGGCCGACGTAATGATGACCTTCAGATCCGGGCGTTTGGGCAAAAGCTGGCGCAGGTAGCCCAGCAGAAAATCGATGTTGAGACTGCGCTCGTGGGCTTCATCGATGATGATCGTATCGTACCGGTCCAGAAACCGGTCGTGCTGAACCTCCGCCAGCAGGATGCCGTCGGTCATCACCTTTACACGGGATTGCTCGGAGGTGTTATCGGTAAAACGAACCTGATACCCGATCTGCTGACCGGTCTGCTCACCTATCTCCTCGGCAATACGGGCAGCCACACTGCGGGCGGCGATCCGCCGGGGCTGGGTATGACCGATCAGGCCACGAATACCACGACCACTGTTCATGCAGATTTTGGGTATCTGGGTGGTTTTGCCAGAACCGGTTTCACCCGCAATGATTACCACCTGATGGTTTTCGATGGCCTCACGGATATCATCCACACGCTCAGAGACCGGAAGGCCCTCGGGGAAGCTGGCCGGCTTGTGCAGGGCATGGCGTTGCTGAACCTTTTCAAGCCCGCGCTCCAGCCAGCTGGCCATTTTCTCCAGGTCTTTCTGGCCCGGTTTGCCCTTGGTACGGGCCACCGTTTTCACAATGCGGGCGGCTTCCTGCTGATTGCAGGCGTCCAGCTGCTCCATCATCGCTCTAACAGCGGCTTCGCCATCGGGCTTGGGTGTCGGTGTGCTCGAAGCCACTTACTTATTGTTCGCCTCGTCCCGCAGTTCACGGCGCAGGATCTTGCCCACATTTGTCTTGGGCAGCTCGTCCCGGAACTCGAATTTCTTGGGAACCTTGTAGGCGGTTAGCCGCTCGCGACAAAACTCCTTCAGCTCGTTTTCCGTCACGCCTTCAGCCGTCGGCACCAGGTAAACCTTGACCGCCTCACCGCTCTTGGCATCGGGAACGCCAACCGCGGCGCACTCGACTACTTTCGGATGGCTGCTGACCACGTCTTCGATCTCATTCGGGAACACGTTGAAGCCAGAGACAATGATCATGTCTTTCTTGCGATCAACAATGCGGATATAGCCGTCTTCCTGGATCAGGGCGATATCGCCGGTGCGCAGGTAGCCATCGTCGGTGAAAGATTTCTGGGTGTCCTCAGGGCGCTGCCAGTAACCGCGCATAACCTGCGGTCCTTTTACGCAGAGTTCGCCCGGCTCGCCCAGGGGCGTCTCATTGCCTTCTTCATCGAGGGTTATGACCTGGGTGGACGGAATTGGCAGGCCGATGGTGCCGATCTGAATGGCGCTATGGGGGTTAAAGGTCACAACCGGGGAGGTTTCGGTCATACCGAAGCCCTCACAGATCTCGCATCCGGTGACCCGCTCCCACATCTTGGCGGTGTCGCTTGTCAGCGCCATGCCGCCCGAGGACGTCAGCTTCAGGCCGCTGAAGTCCAGAGCCTGAAACTCTTCGTTGTTGCAAAGCGCAACAAACAGGGTGTTCAGGCCGAGGAAGGCGGTGAACTTGTGGTTTTTCAGCTCTTTTACAAAGCCCGGGATATCCCGCGGATTCGGAATCAAGACATTGTGGGCGCCCGCCTCAAGCATGATGCCGCAGTTCAGGGTAAAGGAATAAATGTGGTACAGCGGCAGGGGCGCAATCACCACTTCCTGTCCCTCAACCACCATGTCTTCCATCATCGGACGGGTCTGCAGCAGGTTAGCGACCAGGTTACCGTGGGTCAGCATTGCGCCTTTGGCCACACCGGTGGTACCACCGGTATACTGGAGTACGGCGATATCGTCCTGCTTGCACTCAACCGGGGTGAATTTTTCACGGGCGCCGGCACTCAGGACTGCCGGAAGCTTGTGCGCCTGGGGAATATTGAACGGCGGCACCATCTTCTTGACGTGCTTGACCACGGCATTCATCAGGGTGCGCTTGATCGGCGAGTGCATGTCGGCGATTTCGGTAACAATCACGTGCTCGATGCCGGTATGAGGCAGCACCTTCTCCGCGTTATCCGCCATGTTGGCCAGCACCACCAGGGCCTTGGCGCCGGAATCGTTGAACTGGTGTTCCATTTCCCGCGTGGTATACAGCGGGTTGGTATTCACCACAATCAGGCCAGCCCGCATGGCACCAAACACAACAACCGGGTACTGGCTTACGTTGGGCATTTGTACGGCAATACGGTCGCCGGGCTTCAGGTCTGTCTTGTTCTGAAGCCAGGCCGCAAAGTTACGGCTCTGGGTGTCGAGGTCACGGTAAGTGAGAGTTGCGCCAACAGCACTGAATGCGGGACGGTCGGCAAACTTTTTGACCGACTGCTCGAATACATCCACCATGCTTTTGTACTTGTTCAGGTCCACCTCACGGGGCACGCCGGCGGGGTATTTATCCTGATAGAACTGCTCAAAATCCATCACCATCTCCTGTTTGGCGCTTTTGATTGTAATGATTTACCAATGTCAGGCTGACCAGAAAATCAACCCTACAAAGGTATCAGCCTCAAAAAAGTGGGGAGAGAATAGCAGTTTTGTAACCGATGAGGTAGTTTTCGAGACTCTTACCCGAACACCTGTACTCAAATGACAGCAGTGCGGAGCACGCGATGAGCGACACCCTTGATACCCTGGAAAATATCACCTATGACGAGCTGAACGAGGGCGACACCGCCACCTTTACGCGCACCCTCACCGAGGACGAACTGGTGCTGTTTGCAGCGGTCTCCGGTGATGTAAACCCGGTACACCTGGACTCCGAATTTGCAGCCGGCTCCATGTTCAAGGAGCGGATTGCCCATGGTATGTGGAGCGGCTCCCTGATCTCGGCCGCGTTGGCAACGGTCATGCCGGGCCCTGGCACCATTTACCTGGATCAGAGCCTGTCTTTCAAGCGGCCGGTGAAACTGGACGACACCCTCACCGTTCAGTTGAAAATCCTCCGCAAGGAACCGAAAGGCCGGGTCGTGGTCGAGTGCGACGTACGTAATCAGAACGATCAGAAGGTGGTCATCGGGGAAGCGAAGGTCATCGCGCCATCGCAGAAAGTGTGTCTGCACAAACCCCGGTTGCCGAAAATCACCATCGAAAACTAAGCTCCCCGTATCGGGCAGTCCCTCGCTGGCTGCCCCATTACGTTATCAGCCGGGCAGGAAATCAATCGGAAATCTGACCTTCCGGGCCTCAACATTGTCAGCCCCGAAATTGAACAGCCGCACGCGCATGGCAATCCGCTGTTCCAGCGTGGGGTGCCCGAGCTCTGAGCTGACCACCTCACAGGCAGACACCGAGCCATCCGGTTCGATTACCAGCTCCAACAACACCTTGCCCTCAAGGGTCGGATCCTGCCGAAGCTCCCGCCGGTACATGGAATAGAGTGCCGTTTTCTGGGCATCGAATACTTGCCGGATATTACTCATTGCCCGCTCGCCAACCGATGGCTCGGCCTTTGCCGGCCTGGCAGCCACTTTTCGGGATTCTTCCTCGGGAGCAACAACCGTTTTGACCTCATGCTCAGCTACAGCGACAGTGGTTTCCGGTGCCGGAGCGTCCTCAACACCACCGCTTCCACTGAGGACTTGCTGAGAATCCTTGGGCGATTTCGTTGCTTCGGCCGCCTCCGGCTGTGTGTTGACCGCAAACTCACGGGCTGGGGGCGGTTCGGGCGACCTGAGTGAAGCCAGCTTGTCTCTCATGGCCAGCAGCCCGGAGCGGGACGCCTTCTCCCTGGCTTGCTCGGTGGTCTGCTTGGGCTTCGGCTCCGATATGGCCTTGGGTTCGGATTCTGGTTTCGGGGCAGGCGCAGGCTCGGGTTCAACCCTGGCAACTTTCGGTTCCGGCTGCTTTGGTTTTTCTTTCTTCGCTTCCTTCACTTCCGGTTCTGGCTCGGGCTCAGGTTCTGGCTCGGGCTGGACTGGCTCCGGTGGCACAATCGGTTTCGGCTTCTCTACCAGGCGCGCCAGCCGGGGAGGAACCTTCTCGGCCTCGCTGCGCTCAACCTCCGGTACATCCAGCATTGGGATCAGGAATGCAGGCGGCAAAAACAGCGCCAGCATCAACAATACAATACCCGCAAATCTTCGATTCTCGCCGAGATCACGACTCCATGGCAGCCCCGAACCCGTCGCAGGGGAATATCCGTTATCAGCCATTACGGACCTCCCCTTCCACTGCGAGGCGCACCTGTCGATATTGTTCATCAACACAGGTCTGCATGACCTTGCGAAGCAATCGGTAATCGGTATCCCGGCCCGCCATTATGGTTACCTCAAGCCCCTCCTCGGGAATTTCAGCCCAGCGGTTGCGGCGCCAGGAAAGTTCTTCCGACAGACCGGCGATATAGGTGTCAGCGTTCTCTATGCCATCCAGTCTTGCCACTTCGCTGCCCTGGACCAGAATGGCATTGCCCGTTACCTGAACTGTCAGGCTCTCAACTGCCTCCTGTTGAGCCGTGGACTTTGGCAAAGGCACGTCTGCGGTGTTCTGCATCACCTTCACATCCGAGGAATTCACCATCAGGAAAAAGACCAGGATGGTGAAGATGTCCATCAGCGACACCAGGTTCAGGCCCCCGGGCTTGTGCATCCGGCCGTAATGCCGACGAATTCTTTTCGCCTTTCGGGACGTTCTCATGCGCCCTCCCCTGATTCGGCACTGGCGTTTGCGGCAAGCTTCCGGTCTTCAGGTGCATCCATCAGCGAAACATCGGGAAACAGCTCCCCCTCAACCACGCTGGCCGCGACGACCGCCGGATAAGAGCGGACGGTATCCATGGCCGTGACCAGCGTCTGATAATCGATGTCCGGTCCGACTTCCAACACCACGTCAGTTTTATCCGGCACACGGGTTTTTATCTGCCGTAGTACCTGACGAAGGTTCGCAAAATCCTGCCCCTCCTGGCCCACGGGCAGCACCCGGATCAGGCCGCGGTCACTGTCGGCGATCTCGATACCTTGCGGAATCAAAGTAACCACGAGCCGCAATTCCTCAGGCTCCGGCGCCTGCCCGGCTTCCATACCCGGAAAGTTCAGCTCGATCATCCGGACCTGGCTGAACACCATGCCAAGCAACAGGACGGGTACCAGCACAATCATGAGATTGAGAAAGGCGGTGATATCCAGCTCCGGCGAACTACTTAACCTGCGGTGACGGCGTTTCATGGTTCAGACACAATGTTCAGCAACTTCACCCCGGCCATTTCGAAACTGTCCACAATCTCGTTGGTGCGGGTCTGCAGTACCGCGTGGAACATGAGCAACGGGATCGCCGACATCAGGCCGAAGGCCGTCGTGTTCATGGCCACGGAGATACTTTCTGACAGCAGGGTTGCCTTCTGGGAGGGATCTGCCGCCGCCACGGCGGTAAACGCAGCAATAAGACCAATAATGGTTCCCAAAAGGCCGAGCAGCGTGGCGATATTGGCCAGGGTCGCGAGGTACTGGGTGCGTTTTTCCAGGCGCGGCAGCACTTCCATCAGGCCCTCTTCCATGGCGTACTCGATATCCTCTCGCCGGCTGTTGCTGAGCAACCGGCCAATGCCGGCGCCCATGATCGAGGCAATAGCGCTGTCGGAGTTGGTGGCAGCTTTCATCGCCCGCTGATAGTCCCGTTTTCTCAACAGCGGCAGGATGCCTCGCTCAAAGGCAACCCGGTTACGCCGCCGCACCGCCGAAAGATAAAAGAACCGTTCCAGAGTGATGGCCAGCCCCAACGCCAGTACGATGGCAATGGGGTACATGAAGGGCCCGCCTTCCTGGAAAAAACGTACGATAGTGTCCAGCATGCTTGTTCTCCCGTTATTACTTCGCAGTCACTGCTGAGTCTCCGAGGGGACTCAGGATCAGAGGGTTGAGGTTTTCGCGAAACAGACGGTGCCGCTCCAGGGCGACCGGGTCAGCCGGACGGACCAGTTCCGGCGCCTCGTCATGCAGATCTGCCCTTGGCCGTCGTGGCAGGCTCGGCGCCTGCCAGGGCAATATGTAAAGTACCCGGGGCTCGTCTTCGCCAAGACTTGCAGACAGGCCCTCAACACTGAGCCTGAGAGTGTCATCCTGATCCGCCTGCGCCTGGTTGACGAACAACACCTGAAGGCCTGCCAACAGCAGCGCGTTAAAGAGGTTTTTAGAGGTTTTCCGGCTACCAATCATTTATTCCAGCCTCCTTTCCAGGTCCGCAATCCACCCGGCCACCTCCTGGTCGTCTGCTTTGGTCAGTTCCCGGTACCGGTTGTAGTGCGTGAGGGCTGTTTTCAGATCCAGCAGATAGAGTTCGGCAATCACCGCCAGATTGAAATGCAGCTCCGCTACATCCGGTGAATGGGAAATGCCTGTTTCCAGTAATTTCACGGCTTCGGCGAACCGGTACTGATCCTTCAGGACCAGCGCCAGATTGTTCACGGTCACGGCATTGGTGGGGTCCAATTCCACGGCTTTCTGCCAGGCTTTCGCCGCTGCACCTTTGCGACCTTCTTCGAAGGCCTTGCGCCCTTCCTTTTCAAAGCTTGCCGCCATTTCCGGATCGGCTTTGACCGGCTCCTGTGGCTGCCGGACTTCCTGACCGGCACAACCGGTGAGAAACACCAGCAGCAGGAATGCCCAACGCAGCCCTTCTTTACGTAACGGATTACACCCCATCGTTAGACTCCATGTTCCAGCTGAGCCATTTGACACTCCGCTCGTAGCGTCCCGGGTGCAGTTCCGCAAGAACGCCAAGGCTTCGACCTATCCAGGCGTCATAGCCCTCCGATGTAATCCGGCGGTGGTTTTCCGTGTGCAGTTGAATGGCCTTCTCTTCGAAGGGATACGCTTCTTCTTCAAGCAGCATCTGGTACTGCATGGCCTCAAGCTCATTCAGGTCCGAAGGTACGGCTGACGTCATCAGGTCTTTGGCCAGGCCCCGGTAGAGCTCTGCCCGGCGAAACAACGATTCAGACAGAACGCGCTCGCCGCCGAGGGCTTCGGCGTCCAGGAATCGCTGTCGAGCGGTTTCCAGTGCCTTCTGCTTGCGCGCCAGAGATTGTTCCAGAGGCTTACTCAGGCTGATGCTGGTAAACGCGGCAGCCGCACGGGCGCCAAGCACCAGAGAAGACCGGGATGCCCACTCAAGGGTGTCGGCACTGTGCCAGGCGCTGCCCAGTTCTGACTGCACCAGTGCTTCTCGCCAGTGATCCGGATCGTCACCAGTTTCTGTCAGGCGATAACGGAAGGTCTGCAGGCGCTCATGTTCAGATCCGTCGCCAGCCTTCGGGCCGGTAGCAAGATAGTCCCTGTACAGGGCATTCCGCTCCGCTACATTGCCGGCCTCATTCAGCAATTCCGAAGCCCGCAGCCGCAATTGCCAGGGGTTGGCATGATTTTCAGCGGCCTGCAGCAATTCGGATGCCGCCCGGGTGGGTTTATCGGACTGAATCCAGGCGTGTACCAGCTTTTCACTGATACCCGCAGTCAGATCATGTTGCGGGTGGTCGGTGCGGAACTCTTGCAGGTCGACAACAGCGGCTGTCCAGTCCGATGCCTTGAGCAAGGTATTGGCGGCGTCGTAACGGGCCCGGATGGCGATTTCGGAGCCGGGTAACACTGAATCAACCCGCCGGAAATGACCCACAGCCTCTCCGAGCCTGCCCTGGGATGCTGCCACTTCCCCCTGGCGATAAACGGCCGTCGCCAGTTGCCTGCGAATGGCCGCCAGCTGGTCGCCGTTTACATCCTTGAGCTGATCGCTCTCGGCAAGATCCAGCGCCTGATTCCACGCGCGTTCCGCCAGTCCATAATCGCCCTCTTTCTGGCGGATCCGGGCCGTTACCTGCCATGCAGCGTATTGCTCTGTCGGCAATGCCCCGGGAGCAGTCAGAACCTGCGAAGCATAGTGCAATCCCCGCTCATGGTCGCCGGCAGCAAGCCAACGGGCAGCCAGATCCGCCATCAGGCCGGAAACCCTGTTATCACCCGCGAATCGCTCGTTAAAACGATCGGCTTCGTCTGAAAGATCCTCCAGACCAGGTCTGAACGCTGCAGCCCCGTACTGCTGGTCGATGCCGTCTCGCAACAGAGTGACGGCGGCCCAGGCAGCATCTGCTGCCTCACTGTAACCGGGCGCCTCATAGGCAGCCTTGCGAAAGTTCGCCAGCGCCTTCGGAAAGTGGCCCTCCTGCAATCGGGCATCCCCGGCAAGGCGCAAGACCTCACCGCTCTGGGCAACCCGGGGCGCCAATCCTTCATAGTAAGTGGCAGCCTGTGCAAAGGCAGACTCAGAGTTTGCAACCTGCCCCTGTTCCGCCGAGCGGGCGCCCAAATCATAGAGATAGTCCGCCAGCCGTCTGCTGAAGCTCCGCCACTTGACCTGCTGGCTCCCATTCAGCTCGGCAAAGGCGGAATCCAGGCTATAGCTGTCGATGAATCGGGCCCGGGCCATACGAACCCGCTCCGCGTCACCCGACCCTTGCCAGACATCCACCACCTGCAACCGGAAGGCGGGAATGGAACGGTGATTGGGGGAATACTCGATGAACGCCCGGTTAGCGGCAACACTGGCCCTGGTCTCGCCCTGGATAGCGTAATAGTCCGCGAGCCGGTCGAACAACAGGTGTTCCCAGGGGCGCGGCTGGGCCTTATCCAGCCACGCAATGAGGGTGTCCGGCCCACCCTTTCGGGCCGCCATCAAGGCAAGAACCCTGAAGGTATCGTCGATGGTATCAACACTGGATTCACTGACCGACTCGAGGCTCTGTTCCTGCGGCAGAAACTCGTCCAGAACCTCGACAAAGGTGCCTGCGGCCCTGTTCCACGCAGACGGCCCCTGTTTGAACTGGCTCCAGCCAAGCATGTATCGGGCCTTGGTGCTGAACTCTTTGCTGTCGCCGGATTCAATCAATTGCCGGTAGCCGCTTTCTGCCTCAGCGTATTGGCCAGCAGCAAAGGCGGATTCCGCCAACCGGAACCGGGCCTCCGGTACCAAAGGGGAATCAGGGTAGAGCCCCACCAGCTGTTTCAGCCTCTGGATAGACGCATCCTGCTGTCCTGTCAGGGCATGGGCCTTGGCCATCTGGTAAAGCAGTTCATCCAGCCGCCCACCGTAGGAGCCGCGCGCCAGGATGGACTCGTAACTGGTGATCGCTTCGCTGTAGACCCTTTCCTCTTCGGCCGGAGAGAACCCTATGTCTTCACCTGAACGGTCCCGGATATTGCTCAGGCGGTTGAGGGCATCAATCCGGACCTCTGGCTCGTCGGATGTCCGGAACAGGCGATGGTAGCGGCGGGCAACTTCCGAAGGCGAGATTGCCGGCATCGGCCGGCTTTCAAAGGTCAGGAACACCGGGCGCATATCCCCGATGGTCTCGCCGTCCCGGCCCAGTTCCACACGAAAAGATTCCTGCGCCACAGCCGGCGCTACCAGCAGTAAGGAAAGGCAGAAGCTCTGAAACGGCCGGATCATGGCTGGGTCTCCTCCAGGTTCTGAAGGGCGAGATATTCATACAGGTGAGCTATCTGCTGCTCGGTTTTGTCCAGTGCGAAGGCCATCTGCTGGTCCCTGGCTTCGACATAGTCGAGAGCCAAATCGTCCAACGCCGTTTCAGATGCCTCAAGCAACTGACGAGCAGACACTAACAGCTCTTCGTTGCGCCCTGTCAGTGCTTCGGCTGAGCGACGTAACCGTTCCAGGATTTCCGGTTGCCCCGATGCCTTGCTCTGGACCTGGCTCAAACGGGTCTGGGCATCCGTCAGGGTTTTCTGGAGAGCCTCGATACCGGCTTGCTGGCCAGGACCTGCGTTATCCGCAAGGCCCTGCAGCCGTGTACCAAGCTCTTCCCCCCGCGCATTAAGATCAGCGGTGCTTTGCCTCGATTCCTGCTGATGGATGCCGACCAGCTGTTCTTTCAGAGCGCCCTGAAACACCTCCAGATCGTGACCGTGGCGTTCAAGTTTTACCGCCATCGAACGAAGGGCTGCCACTCGCCCTGCGGCCCTCTGGACGTCAGGGTCCTCCATGAAGCCAAGAAGATAGGCCATGCGCGGCTGGGTCAGTGTACGGCTGTCGGCCAGAAACCAGTCGACCCCGGTTTCCCGGGCATCTTCCACCAGGGTTTTATAGGCCCCCTGTTCCCGAATCTTTCCGGCCAGTTTGCGAAGAGTCACCCGTTCACTCTCGAAGGCAGCGTTGGCGGCGAGGTAGGCTTCTCCGGCCTGCCCGAGATAGCCAGAAAGATCGTAGCCGCGCCCCATGCCAATCCAGGCATCGGCAACCCCGGGGTAGGCCAACGGATATTTCCTGGCCCGATGCCAGCTCTGCATGGCGGCCCGGTGGTTACCCTTTTCTGCCAGGGCCAGGCCATGGAGGTACAGGGCACGCGGCGTGTTGAAACTATCGAGATCGACCTTCTCGAGAAAGCTGATCGCTTTATCGAACTCGCCGTGCTGGTAGGCAAGGTAGCCCGCACGTACCAACAGATTATTCTCCAGATTCTGGCTACGCTCGGAATCGGCGTCACCATCGGACATGGCTAACGCAACCCGCAGAGCAACCAGCGCTCTGGCCGGGTTAAGATCGGATTTCGCGTAATCACTGGCAAGATTGAGGTATCCCAGAGCCGCCCAGTAGCCCTCTTTCATACCGGCCAGGATGCGCCCGGCCTCATCGGTGCGGCCTTCGGCTCGTGCCTTCTCAGCGTCTTCATAGAGCGCTTGCTGTCGTCTGTCCCCAAGATCCACGCCGACTTCTCCCGCCTGCCGGAATTGCTTGAGACCAGAAAGGACATCATCCGGCATTGCCGGCGTGGCCGCCCCGGAAAAGTTGGAAACAGTCAGAGGTAACACAAACAGGAGGACCCGGAGCATCATGGCGCCCTACTCCCACTCTAGGAAAGAAACCCGAGGTTCGTAATCGGGCGCCCGGGCTTCCAGACTCATCTGCAAACGAAGCACGCCGGGGCGTTTTCTGAACCTATGGATGGATTCCCGCCGCACGAAATCATCATCGGCGGAGCGAGCGGTAATCACCGTTTTCAACTCATGCTCGCCGTTTTCCAGGTTCCCGGTAAACAACTGCTGGATTCCGCCGCGTTCAAGCGATGTCCGCTCTCTATCGGAATACAGGTGGGAAGCGACAGGTTGGCCATTCACGAAGAGTTCGACGGAATCAAGATCGAGCGCATCCCGGCTTTGAAGTGTCAGGAAAACTGCCAGTCTGGTATTGGCTGGATGCAGGACCTGCTGCTCAAGGGCGAAGACGCGCTCCGAATGACTGGCGACCTCGGCACTCAAGCGTTCGAGTTCCTCGTCAAGCCCGTCGGCGGCTACAGCCGAGACAGCCAGCAATGACAGAACCACTGCACCGAAGCGGACTAACCTTTGGCGTGCTATCCGTCGCCTTTGTGATTTTTGTGTGCCGAACATAAGCCTCCTGCCCTGCAGCCTCTGTAACTCATGCAAACTTCTGTAACAGATCGGCAGAAAGCGTAACACTTGGTAACAGCCAAGAACGGTATCCAGATCACCAAATGAAAAACGCGAGTCCGGCAGTTAAAAATTGAGAAGAGTGTCGACTTATTTGACAGGGAGGGGAGATTTATCGGAGCAAAATAAAGGCTAAGCGGATAAGTTGAATTTTAAACGACTGTTTTAGCAGCTTTTAAGTCAAGTGGCCCTGTATTTGCTCACTGGAAATCGGCGGGAGTGCCTTCAGGCAACCCCGCTTGATATGCCGAGCTTTGCCGATGCCCTCAACCGCATCGGCTTTTTTTATTTACTCAGCTGTTTCATGGCCGACTCAAGGCCCTCAACGGTCAGCGGATACATGTGGTCGTTGACGAGCTGTTTGGTCATGCCCAACGAACCTCCGTTACCCCAGTAACTCTCCGGGAGCGGGTTGATCCAGACAACCTTGCGGAAGTGCTCATTGATACGTTGAAACCAGGTAGCGCCCGCTTCCTCGTTCCAGTGCTCAATCGAACCACCGGGATGGGAAATCTCGTAAGGCGCCATGGTCGCATCGCCGACAAAGATCACTTTGTAGTCGGGCGTGTACTTGTGAAGAATGTCCCAAGTGCTGGTGGTTTCATTCATCCGGCGAATATTGTTTTTCCAGACACTTTCATAAACGAAATTGTGGAAATAGAAATATTCCATGTGCTTGAATTCGAGCCGTGCGGCCGAAAACAGCTCCTCACAGACACGAACGTGGGGATCCATGGAGCCGCCCACATCGAAGAAGATCAGCACTTTCACAGCGTTATGCCGTTCGGGCACCATCTTCAGATCCAGATAACCGGCATTGCGGGCAGTGGAACGAATCGTGTCGTCCATATCCAGCTGGTCTGCCGCACCCTGGCGGGCGAACTTACGCAACCGACGCAACGCCACCTTGATGTTCCGTATACCCAGAGTCACGCTGTCGTCCAGATCCTTGAACTCGCGTTTTTCCCAGACTTTAACGGCCCTGCCGTGGCGGCCATTTTTCTGGCCAATACGGAAGCCTTCGGGGTTATAGCCGTTCGCCCCGAATGGTGAGGTGCCGCCGGTTCCGATCCATTTATTGCCACCGGCGTGGCGCTCTTCCTGCTCTTCCATTCGCTTCTTGAAGGTCTCGATAAGCTCCTCAAGGCCTCCCAGAGAATCAATTTTGGCCTTCTCTTCCTCAGACAGGTGCTTCTCGAACTCGGCCCTCAACCAGTCGTCCGGAATCAGTGCTTCCAGCAGGTCGTCGAGGTTCTCGATACCTTCAAAGTAAGCCTGAAAGGCACGGTCAAACTTGTCGAAGTGGCGCTCGTCCTTAACCAGGCAGAGGCGAGCGAGATAGTAGAACTCTTCCATATCCGCAAAGGCGAGCCTTTTCTGAAGGGCTTCCAGAAGATCCAGGAATTCCCTCAAACTGGCCGGCACCCTCGCACGCCGAACTTCAAGAAAAAAATCAATCAACATAAAACGTGACTCTTGCCAGTGTTCTTGCCGAGAATCAGCTGCGACGACGGGCCATGAACGCGAGCTTCTGCAACAGGTGAACATCCTGCTCGTTCTTCACCAGAGCACCATAAAGAGGCGGCAGCGCCGAACTGGAATCCTTTTCCTGCAACATTTTCGCAGACAGCTCATCAGCCATCAGCAGCTTCAGCCAATCAATCAGCTCCGAGGTGGACGGTTTCTTCTTCAGCCCAGGTACCTTGCGCACATCGAAGAAAACTTCCAGGGCATCGCGAACGATCTCCTGCTGCAAGCGCGGGAAATGCACGTCCACGATATTCTGCATGGTGTCATGGTCGGGGAAACTGATGTAATGGAAGAAGCACCGACGCAGGAAGGCATCCGGCAGTTCCTTCTCGTTGTTGCTGGTGATAACCACGATCGGACGTTTTTTCGCCTTTACAGACTGTTGCGTCTCATAAACAAAGAACTCCATCCGGTCGAGCTCCAGCAACAGGTCGTTGGGGAATTCGATATCCGCTTTGTCGATTTCATCAATCAGCAACACAACCTGCTCGTCAGCCTCAAAGGCCTCCCAAAGCTTGCCCTTTACGATGTAGTTGCTGATGTCCTTGACCTTTTCATCACCCAACTGGGAGTCCCGCAGACGGGAAACCGCATCGTACTCGTACAGGCCCTGCTGAGCCTTGGTGGTGGACTTGATGTGCCAGGGAATCAGTCTCATCCCGAGGGCGGCGGCCATTTCCTCGGCCAGCAGGGTTTTCCCGGTGCCCGGCTCGCCCTTGATCAACAGCGGGCGCTGAAGCGCAATCGCTGCGTTGACGGCCATTTGCAGGTCATCGGTGGCTACATACTTCTCGGTACCGGTAAACTTCATGGTCTGGTTCCTGTTGGTTACTTTTTCTGGTCTTTCTGATCAGGTTTTTTCTTCGAGTCGTCTTCGGGCAATCCGGACTCGTCCTGATCATAATCGGGTAAATCGTCGAATTCGGACAGATCGAAATCTTCAAGCCCGAACTCCTCCTCATCATCATCTTCCGGCCCATCCGCGTCGGACGGATCGGCAATATCCTCCAGCTCCGGGATATCCTCATTCAACTCCGCAGGCTCTTCCTCCACCGGGGTATCCGCTACCGGGATGTCCTCTTCCAGTTCGTCGGTCGGTTCAATCTCCGGTTCCATAAGCGCTGCATCTTCCGACTTCAGGGCGGCCTCATGTTCATCAATAACGGCCTCCAGCTCAGACATATCCTCCTCAGATGCTTCCTCGGTTACCTCAGGGATTTCCTCGGCTTCGACGTCCTCTTCCGGCTCTGAAACTGCCTCCGGCTCGGGTTCTGGTTCTGGTTCGGGCTCGTCCTGCAGATCCTCAAGTGTTTCGCGCTCTGCTGCTGCTTTCTCTTGCGCCTGCTGATCCTGTTTACGCTTACGGAGGGCAAACCAGACCAGGCCGCCAAGAATGAGCAGCCCGCCACCGGCTGCGCCGACCATCCACAAAGGTATAGCAAAGGCGGTTTCCTTTTCTTCCGGCTGCTCGGGTGCTGGTTCAGGCTTCTGGGCCGCCGGCGTTATCGGCTCCTCTGCCTGGCTAACGTCGATGGGCGAAGCAATCGCTGGTTCAGGCTCGGGTTGCTCCGGCTCGGCTACTGCCGGCTCCGGCTGCTCGGTGGCGGGCGCCGGTTCTGTCAACTCAGGCTCCACCTGTTCAACTGGCTGATCGGCAGGCTCCGCCCCTTCAGGCACCGTGAACCCGACGGTAGCACTGAACTTGCGGCTGAAGGTCTGGCCGTCGGCGACCACATCAAAGGTGTATAGGCCCGCAGCAGGCAATCGACTCACGCTATCCCGATAGGTGCCGTCTTCCGGCGGCTGCTCACCGCTTAATACCTTGGTTCCGCTTCTGCCATCTTCCGAAGTGATACTGAGGCTGACTTCAATCACACCCAGAAAATCAGGATTGGTGATTTTCTCACCTTCTTCAAAAAAGCCAACCCGGATGTTGAGTGGGTCGTCCGCGGTAAACGACGGTGGAAGTGGATTAACCACCATCCTGAGGTCGCTGACTACTGTTACCCGGCTACCCTCGCCCAGCTCGCCATTGATACGCCACTGCCCGGCCAACGGCTCATTGACCGTGATCAGGTCATAGCCGGCCTCCCTTGCCCAACGGACATTATCGGGGAATTCGGAGAGATTCACGGTCTGTTCGTCCGGGCGAACCAGTGCAAGCTCCCGTGTTGCCGGGGTCTCCGACTCTCCCCAGAAAATCAGCGCGGTAAATTCACGAACGCCTTCATCCACGGTGAAACCGTTGCCCTCAATCGGAATCTGCTCCTGGGGCACCGCCGTGTTCAGGGCCTGCAGGAACGCCAGGTTTAGTGCATCCGCGGTATCGGCCACCTGGAAACGGCCGCCGGATTCCGTCGCCAGGGCTTTCAGAAAGTCGGTATCGGCAGCCTCTGAAAGGGCGACCGGATGAAACGTGGCGCCCCGCTCTATGAGGTCCGCAACAATTGTGTCCAGTATCCGGTTTTCCTCTGCTGTATTGGCCGCCGGATCGTCGGAGATATCGACCTTGCCATCAGTCAGCAGGATAAAGTGGGTACGGCTCAGATCGCCGTCAGTGAAATAGTCATCGCTTGCCGTCTCGATCGCCGCTCCAAGGTTGGTCCTGAGGGCGACCGAATTGATCTGCGCAGAGCGCTGAATGGCCATGTCGCGCCAGGCGTCGGTCACTTCACGATGCGGCACCAGCATGTTGACGTATTGCCCGAAGGTCCAGACACCGGCGGTGGCGCCCTCTGGCAACAGCCGGGCAAGCAGCCGAACGGCAGGCTGACGGAGGTTTTCCGGGTCGGTGTCTTTCATGGAACCCGAGATATCGACAATGATCCGCACGTCCGACTGCGCTGGCAGTTGAACGTCATCACTTTCCTGGGCGTTAAGCCCGGCAGGCAGGCTAAGCGCGAGGAAAACCGCAAACAGACAAAGCCATCTCGATGTCATCTCTCTCAAGGCATCCATCCTTTTCTTCTTTTGTTTTTCTGCGTTACTTGCGAACAAGACGGTAGCGAACCAGATCCAGCACCCAGACCAGAAGCATTGCCAGTCCGGCCAGGCCAAGATTGAACAGGGCCCGACCAGAAGCGTCCGCGTCGCCCAAGATCATCTCGTAGCCGCCATACAGCCAGGCCGGAATCCACCAACCGGCCAGATCCGGCGATTCAACCGGGGTAAGAAGCAAAGCCACCAGGGCTGCAAGAATCAGCGTACGCACCCCGTAAAATGGAAGGAAACGGACCAGGCTCTTCATCATGTAAAAAAACACGACAAAGGCGATGGCGTAGGCGGCCCAGAAAATCCCGTAGGCCAGTTGTGCATCAGTATCAATCATTACAGGATCCAGTGAATGATGTGTTCTTCCCAGTCTTCTTCCGGCACGCGGTCCTCTGACATCACCTTGTGACGGATCGAAACGCCGGCCTCGTGCACCGAACCCGGATCCCCACTTCGAAGAGGATGCCAGTCGGCCAATGGCCGGTCTTCAGCCAACGTCCGGTAGGCGCAGGTATACGGCAACCAATGGTAGTCGCTGACGGTATCCGGTGTCAGCACTGTGCAGCCCGGCACTTTCTTCAGCCGTTCTTCATAGACGGTGCATTGGCAGGTTTCCTCGTCCATATAGCGACACACCAGGTCGGTGTGGTAAACCTCATTAGTGTCTTCGTCTTCCAGTTTGTTCAGGCAACATTTACCGCAACCGTCGCAGAGGGACTCCCATTCCTCAGGCGTCATCTCATGCAAGCGTTTACGCTGCCAGAACGGCACCTGGGCAATCATGGATTGCGCTGGTCCAGCTTACGTTTGAAGTCCACCACGTAGCCCTCCTGCTCTTCCGGCATCTGGAGAAAGAAGTCCTTCTCGCCGATCGCTTCCAGAACCTGCTTGCCGGTGGTTCTTGCCAGCTTGCGATCCGGTGTCAGCACCAGATCCATGGAATGGACCGGCTGCCCGAAGATACCCCTGAGGCTCTCGGGGAGCTCTTCCCACTTCTGTCCGCGGCGAACAAAAAGGTAGGTGTCGTTCTTTTTGCTGCTCCGGAAAACAGAGACAAATTCACGCTCTTTCATGACTTCAGTAATTCCTCGATATCAGCGCGAACCGGAGCAAGAATCTGCGCCCGCCAACCCTGGAAAAATTCGTGTTGCGCCAGATCGGGGTGCTGCACCACCTTCTCGAGACGCTTTCTGGGCGCCAGCAATTCCATTGGAATATCAGCATCTTCCGCCGCTTTTCTGAAAAGGCGCTTTAACTGCTTGAAGAATCCCTGCTGATCCCGCGACAACGGTGGCGCGATCCTCTCAAGGGACGAATTATCCGCGGTCGATCCCCGGCTAACAAGTTCAATAAGGATATCGCCATACCGACGGACTGCGCCGGAGGGTACACCCTGAATATTGGAGAGCTCCTTCAGGGAGCCTGGCAGCCTTTCCGCAATGGCAATCAATAACGCATCCGCCAACACTCGGTTCCTGGGCCGGTCCCGCCGCTGACATTCCAGTTCACGCCAACGAACCAGTTCCCTGAGCACCCCCTGTTGCTGAGCCGAAAGCGTCCAGCCACCTCGCAGTTTCAAATAATGGTTATCCGGATCTTCCTGCCCCGCCAGCTCATCGGCAAAGCGAGCCGATTCCTCAACCAGGGCCGCCTCCAGTCCACGATCGCGCAATAACGTGCTGACCCACTGGTACATCGGCTCCAGAAAACGGATATCGTCAATCGCGTAGCGTTGCTGGGCTTCGCTTAGCGGTCTTGCAAGCCAGTCAGAGCGGGTGGCGGACTTGTCCAGGGTTTCGCCGAACAGAGTTTCCACCAGCCTCGCGTAACCCAGGGAAAATCCGGCGCCAGCCATCGCGGCACCGATTTGAAGATCAATGACACCGGCAGGTTGAAGATTCAACCACTGGCGAAAAAGTTCCAGATCTTCGCTCATGGCGTAAAGAAGCTTTGGAGTGTCCGGGTCCGCCAGGACTTCCCGAAATCGTCCGGACTGCTCGGCAACGGAAGGGTCCACCAGGCAAAACTCGCCGTCGAGGCCCAACTGAACCAACCCCGGTATCGGGTAAAAGGTGTTTACCCGCTCAAATTCGGTGTCCAGCGCCAGAGGCTTGCCCGGTGCCCGATCCAGCCATTTGTCCAGTGCTTGCGGTTCCCGGATCCAGTCAATACTGGTCGGAGCCGGGGGTACGTCAACTGCCACAGCGGCCTGGGCGGAAATATCCATAAACTTGCCTGGTAGGTTTATTCGGTCAGATTCAATCGGACAGTGGTTTGCGACCGCGGAATGCGTGAGTCAGGGTAAAGCCATCGACGTAACCGAGCTCTCCACCCACCGGTATACCATGGGCCAAACGGGTTATCAGAATGCCCTGGCCATCAAGGCGATCGGCGATGTAGTGAGCCGTAGCCTCACCTTCCACCGTCGGGTTGGTCGCCAGAATCAGCTCAGTCACGCCTTCGTCGCGGATCCGCTTCAGCAGACGTTCAATGCCAATTTCCTCCGGTCCAACGCCATCAATCGGTGAGAGATGACCCATCAGGACGAAATAGCCGCCGCGATAGTCACCCGCCTGCTCAATGGCCAGAAGATCTGAAGGGCTTTCCACTACGCACAGGGTGCCTGTGCGCCGCTGGGGATTTTCACAGATCCCGCAGATCTCGGTGTCAGCAAAGTTCTGGCAGCTTTCACACCGCCGGACACCGCTCATGGCCTGGCTCAGCGCCTCAGAAAGTCGGGTGCCGCCGGAACGACCACGCTCCAGCAGATGGAAAGCCATGCGCTGGGCCGTTTTCTGGCCGACTCCGGGAAGACAACGAAGGGATTCTACAAGCTCATCAACCAGCGGGCTGAATGCCATGAAAGGTCCTCGAACGGCTGCAGGATGGAATTCAGAACGGCATCTTGAAACCGGGCGGCAGGCCCATGCCGGACATCATACCGGACATTTTCTCTTTCTGGTTTTCCTCGACGCGCCGCACGGCATCGTTCACCGCAGCGGCCAGAAGGTCTTCCAGAATATCTTTTTCCTCAGTCATCAGGGAGGGGTCTATGTCCACCTTACGAACGTCGTGACGGCCGTTCATGGTGACTTTGACCAGGCCGGCTCCGGCCTCGCCAGTCACTTCGGCCTTGGCGATTTCTTCCTGGGCCTTCTGCATCTCTTCCTGCATTTTCTGGGCTTTTTTCATCATATCGCCCATATTATTCATCATAGCTTATCTCCTGCTTGTCTCTGCCGGCCGGATGCTGTCTTCCACTACCCGCGCCTCGAATCGTTCAACAATAGACTTTACGACCGGATCCTTGCGAATGGACGCCTCTGCGGCTTCCTGGCGCGCCTTTCTCTGGCGTTCCTCATAAGCCGCAGGGGTGTCTGGCCCGGGATTGCCCTGCTCTGTACGTAACTGAATGGAGTCGCCAAAGCGGTTTCTCAAGGCAGCCAGAATCTTTTCCTCGTGCCTGCTGTTCAACAGCCGGGCGTGCCCCTCATCAATGGTCAGCGTAATCACATCGCCATCGCGGGACATGGCGCCGTGACTGGCGAGGTTGCCGGGCATACCAACAATGCCAAGACTCCGGAAATCGCGGTGCCAGACGAACTCGCCCTCAGATTCAGGGGCAGCTTCGGCCGCTGACTCAGGCTCTGCAAAAGCAGGTTCCGGAGCCGGGGCAGGCTGAACAGCTGGCTCGGCGGCAACCTCAGGTGCTGACTCCTCTGTAACAGGAGCCTCATCACTTAAAGGGTAGTTCTCTTCATACCCTCCGGTCGCCTCGGCCTGGGCATCCAGACTGGCCAGCCAGGATGCATCTTCTTCCGCCACCGGCGGCGTTCCCTGGGGCTCAGGCTCGGGCTGAGGTTCCGGTTGTGGCTGTACGGGAACTTCGCTGGCTTCTTGAGCCGGCTCCGCGGTCACGTCCGGTGCCGGCCCAGAGCCTTGCGGCTGCGGTTCGGGCTGTTTCGGTTCCATTTGCGGAGCCGGCTCCTGTGCCGGAGTCGACGCCGGGTCGGGCTCATCCCGTGGCTCGGAGGCCGCAGACTGACCGCCGGAGCTTATAGCGGGCGGCTCGCGCCGATCAGCCCCGGGCCGAAAGGCCAGCATCCGGAGCAGGGTCATTTCGAACCCCATCCGGGCATCGGGCGTAATGGTGAGGTCTTTCCTCCCGATCAGCGCAGACTGGTAAAAAAGCTGGGCATCCTCGGCACTGAGCTTGCGAGCCAGAGCCTGAACCTGCTCGGCATCACCGAGGGCGTTATCGGCACTGCCCGGAACCACCTGTTCCATGGTCACCCGGTGAAAGAGCGATAGCAGATCGGCGAGGATCACACTGTAATCCGGTGCAAAGTCCGAAATCCGGCTGATTTCCGCCAGCAAGGCCGGGCCATCGCCTTCAACGAGTGCATTCACGATGCGCTCAATATCGCGCTGATCAATGGTCCCCAGCATATTACTGACATCACTGGCGGACAGCTTCTGGTTGCCAAAGGCGATAGCCTGATCGGTGAGGCTCAAGGCATCGCGCATACTGCCGTCGGCCGCCCGGGCCAGGAGCCACAGGGCCGGTTCCTCAAATGGAATTTCCTCGGCACCCAGTACATGACGCAGATGGCCTGCGATGTGCTCCGGCGTCATGCGTTTGAGATTAAACTGCAGGCACCGGGACAGCACTGTGACCGGTAGTTTCTGGGGATCGGTCGTTGCCAGCAGGAACTTGACGTGTTCCGGCGGTTCTTCAAGGGTCTTAAGGAAAGCGTTGAACGATTGGTTCGTCAGCATGTGCACCTCGTCAATGAGGTACACCTTGTAGCGGCCACGGGTGGGCGAGTACTGAACGTTATCCGTCAGCTCACGCATATCATCAACGCCGGTCCGGGACGCGGCGTCTATTTCAATCAGATCCACAAACCGGCCTTCCTGAATCTCCTGGCAGCTCGAGCATTCACCACAGGGGTTCGGGGTTACGCCGGTTTCGCAGTTGAGGCAGCGTGCAAGCAGGCGCCCAATGGTGGTCTTGCCTACCCCACGGGTCCCCGTGAATAGATAAGCATGATGAAGACGCTGGCTTTCCAGGGCGTGAATTAACGCCTGGAGCACGTGTTCCTGGCCCACCATATCCTCGAAAGTGCGTGGGCGCCATTTACGGGCAAGTACCTGGTAGCTCATGTTCCGCCAACTGCAGTGAAAAACGGCTTTAACCTTAGCACGGACAAAGATCTATAAGAAGCAGACTTGATCCCGGAAACGCACACACCAGCGCCGCACATAAGTTCATGGCTATCAAGGATAATCAGAAGGATAAAACAAGCGAGGTGAGAAAACTGGGGGTGACTCCACCAGCGACACCCCGGCACACAATTCCACCGCTGCGGCTGCTCCCTTCCGGGCCTGACCGGGTTCACGGTTTCATGTTGCGGAGGCACCAATGGAGCCACCATAACGGCGTTTCAGGACAATTCCCTGAAAGCGGCGCGCATATTACCAAAAGGGTTTGCACACTACAATGACAAATCAGCACGCCCGCAAGCATCGGCCTTATAAAGGAAGCGGCACCTCATCCTGGCGGAACCAGCAGGCCAGACTGTAGCGAGTGCGGTTTGCCGGTAACACCTCGTGAGGAATTTCCTCGCTCATGAACAAGGCCATTCGTCCTGCCTCGGGCAACACGGTTCCGCACACTTCCTGATCATTGTCCCGGTTGAAAACCTGAAGCGCGCCACCGTCGGCTGCCTGCCAATCTTCGTTCAGGTAGAGCACCAGACTCACCACCCGGGATGCCCTGCCCTTAAAGCTGTCCAGATGCTGTTTATAGAAATCACCTGAATGGTACGTAGCATAATGAGTCTCGAATCGCTTCAGCCCGAGAAACAACCTTTGATTCAGACCCTGGCGAATGGACTCGAAAAACTCGAACAGCGCGGCCTGAGGAGCTGTAATGCCTTGCAGCCAGGCAATCTTGTCGCGCCGCACCGACCGGTCTCGCACCAGATCACTCCCGCGCCCGATGCCGGCTTTTTTCATGGCATCGGTACGATCCAGAATCTGCACTTCCTGTTTCAGCGCCGCCAACAGGTTGGCGCCCAGCCGCGACCTCACATCCAGCGACATCCAGCCGTGCTCGCTCAGTCCTGAAGCCAGTTCATCCAGCCAGTCCTCAGACACCGGCTCCTGTTGCTCCGGCGTGAGATCCATCGACTGGACATCACTGCCCGCCACCGCATCCTGGGCGCCGTGCAAAGGTGTGATAAGGGGATCATGGATCGGAATGATTACCGGCGTTTCCATCGGCAGGCCTCGTACTGAATTTGAGCGTATTTTAGGCGCAATTCTCGCCGCAGCGGCAGTTTTAATTTACTCTCTGTGTAGGCAAATACACTTAACCGGTTTCACTCAGTAGCTAACCATGTCAGAAAGCAGTAACAGGCCACCGCTCTCACTTTCGCCGGGCCAGTGGTCCTTCACGCGCTGGAAAACAATCGGGCAACTGGAAGCTCTTGAGGTCCACCATCCTTTGTTCCAGGCCACTGTGTTTATTCAGGGCGCTCATCTGGCAAGCTTCAAACCTCAGGACGAATCTGACTGGCTCTGGATGAGCCCAGCGGCCCGGTACGAACCCGGTCGAGCCATCCGCGGTGGCATTCCCGTGTGCTGGCCCTGGTTCGGCGATCCGGCCCGCAATGCGCCGGAAGTTCGCAAGCGAATCCAGACCGACAAAGCCCACGGGTTTGCCCGCACCGCGCTCTGGAAACTGGAAGATGTCCGGGAGAACGCCCACGAGGTAGAAATCAGCCTGTCCCTGGATGCCAATGAGGATTTCAGTGATGTCTGGATTGGGCATGCGCTCGCCCTGCTCACCTTCAGTTTCTCCATCCGCGGATGCCAACTGGCTTTGACAACCACAAACCTGGGGAACGATCCGCTGGCCTTTACCCAGGCGCTCCATACTTATTTGCCGACCAGCGACATAACCCGCACTCGAGTGCTGGGCCTCGGAAACAGCCAGTACATCGACACCCTGGATAACTGGGAATACCGCAACCAGGAAGGCCCTGTGTATTTCGACGGCGAAACGGACCGCATCTACGAGAGCGGCGAAACCCTGACGATCGTGACACCCCGAACTGGCCGCAAGCTCTCGGCCGTAGGCAGTGACTCAACTGTGGTCTGGAACCCCGGTCCGGCCAAGGCCGCAAAGCTATCGGATTTTCCCGAGTCGGCCTGGCAGTCCATGCTGTGCGTCGAAACCGCCAATGCAGCCAGCGATTATCGGGTGCTTAATAACGGGCAAAGCCACACATTAGGCGTATTCATTGGAAGGAAATCATGAGCCTGGCATCGTTTCTGAAATCCCGACTCGTTCCCGCGGAACTGGATCAACATATCAACCGCATCCGCAAACCCATCGGGAGCCTGGGCTACGACCCATGGGGCTATAACAACGAAGCCATGAAGTACGGGCTTTCGCTCACCAAACAGATTTACGAAAAGTACTTCAGGGTACAGGCGCACGGGGTGGAAAACATTCCCGCCGAGGGGCCGGTGCTCATTATTGCCAATCACAGTGGCCAGCTTCCTATCGACGGCCTGCTGATTGGCTATGCCCTTGCCTCCCGGGAAAAAGACGCCCGCATTCCAAGGGCCATGATTGAACGCTTTTTTCCAACCGTGCCCTGGCTGGGCAACTTGTTGAATGAAGTGGGCGCCGTGCTCGGAGACCCGGTCAACTGCGCCAAGATGCTCGCCAATAACGAAGCCGTCATCGTGTTCCCGGAGGGCATTCGCGGTTCCGGAAAACTCTACCACGACCGCTACCAGCTCAAACGGTTTGGCAACGGCTTCATGCACCTGGCCATGAAGTACAAGGCGCCGATCGTGCCCGTAGGCGTGGTCGGCTGCGAGGAAACCATCCCGGCCATCGCTAACATCAAGCCCCTGGCAAAAGCCCTTGGCATTCCCTACGCCCCGGTCGCCATGCCCGTGGTGCTGCCGGCAAAGGTACACCTGAACTTCGGAGCCCCGATGTACTTTGACGATCTGGAAATCCCCGAAGAACAGGTCACCGAACGGGTTGAGAAGGTCAAGGCGGAAATCAGCCGGCTGATCGACAAGGGACTGAGCGAAAGAAAAAGGCTTTTCTGATGACCGAACATCGCAGACCGCACATTCTGATTACCGGCGCCGCCGGCGCCCTCGCCCAACAGGTCATTGAACAGCTCCGGGATACCTGCGACCTGGTCGCCGTCGATTTCCGGGAACAGGTCTACCTGGGCGACGACATCCCCAGCTACTGCATCGATTTCAACAAGCGGGTGTTCGAAGATCTGTTCCGGCGCTACCAGTTTGATGGCGTAATCCACATGGGCCGGATCATGTCCAGCCAGCTAACCCGCATGCGGCGCTATAACGCCAATGTGCTGGGCACCCAGAAACTGCTGGACCTGAGCCACAAATACGGCATCAAGCGGGTGGTGGTGCTCTCCACGTTCCACGTATACGGAGCCGTGGCCTACAACCCCGCGCTCATTGATGAAGCAGCACCGCTCAAGAGCGCCGGACTCAGTGCCGACCTGATTGACTCCGTGGAACTGGAGAACCTGGCCAACATCTACCTGTGGCGCTACCCGGAGCTGAACATAACCATCCTGCGGCCCTGCAATATCGTGGGCCCGGGGGTACGCAACACCATCAGTACCCTGCTGGCCAGCGAACGCGCACCGGTGCTGGCGGGCTTTTCACCCATGATGCAGTTTATCCATATCGACGATATGGCTGATGCCATTGTACTGGCGTATAAAAAACCGACACGTGGCGTGTACAACGTGGCACCCCAGGACTGGGTGGCGTACCAGCACGCGCTCAAGCTCTGCGGATGCAAACGGATTCAGGTGCCCTCTATCCCACCGATGGTTCCGAAGATGATACTCGGCACCCTGAAGTTGAAGAGCTTTCCGTCCTACCTGATGGCGTTCTTCAAGTATCCGGTGGTGATTGACGGGCGGGCGTTTGTTAATGAGTTCGGGTTTGAGCCGAAGCGACCGCTGAAGGAGATTTTCCGGTTTTATCGGGAGAATAAGAGGCCGGTTTAGTCAACAGCGGCTACATAAGTTACTCTCACTATAAACAGAGCTATTCTTTGGAAAGGATTTCTTTACGGGGCACTCTGGCATGTTCAGCAACATGGACGTACTCAGCTATTCGCTGGCAGCGGTTACGTTCGGGCTACTTACAATACTGGTAGTATCCCGCTACCTGCGACGGGGTGTCGACCGGGCACTGGCACTCGCTGCGACAGTAAGCATGATTTGGGCGGCTACAATCGTCAGCCAGAGCCTTTGGGGGCAGCCTGGATTCAACATCCGCTATCTCGTTGAACTGCTCCGAGACGCCTCCTGGATCTACCTGCTGTTTGCTCTGCTAAAAGATGGTCTAAAAGAAAAAAAGCTCACAAACAAGGTAAAACACATCCTTGGAGCGACTACGGCAATCCTTCTGACGCTGTTGGTCGCCATCGCGTTGATCGAAAATTTCAGTACCGTCGGCATCTCCACGGGCAAAGCCAAACTGCTGGGCCAAATCGGTCTCTCCCTTCTCGGCCTCTCAATGGTTGAACAGATCTGGCGCAATTCGCCAAGTTTTGGCCGGTCAAGTATCAAATACATGTGCATTGGCATTGCCACCATCTTTGCCTTCGATTTCTTCATGTACGCCGATGCACTTCTCTTTGGCCAGGTGTCCGACTCTTTCTGGAACGCCCGGGGATTTGTGAACGCCCTGCTCACGCCACTGTTTGCCATCAACGTCATCAATACCCGCAAGCAACCCGTGGATTTCCAGCTCTCCCGCTCGGCCTTTTTTCATGCGGGCACCCTGGTTTTCGCCGGCGGGTACCTGCTTTTTCTGGCCCTTGGCGGTTATTACGTAAGGGTACTTGGAGGCGAATGGGGGGATGCGCTTCAGGTTCTTTTCTTCACCATTTCACTGGTATTTCTGACCACACTCCTGCTTTCCCGACGTATCCGCTCCAAACTGATGGTACTGATCAGCCAGAACTTCTTCGATTACAAATACGATTACCGGGAAGAATGGCTAAAAATGACCCGGGAGCTGGCCGACCTCAGCGACGATCCTCCACTTCCCGAACGAGTTATCCGAATGCTGGCCGGGCTTGTCGAAAGCAATGCCGGCGGCATCTGGCTGATAGGTGAACAGGATGCCTATATCCTGAAGGCCGCCGTTAACCTCTCGACACCGAAATACACCATGATCGATGGCGATTCGGAGCTGGTCCAGTTCTTCCGCGATCGTGAGTGGATCGTGGACTTGCACGAGTACCAGTCGGATCCCGTCACCTACAATCTTCTTGAAATTCCGGACGCCATCACCAAAACACCGGACGGCTGGCTGATCATTCCTTTATACCTCGGCAATGAACTCTATGGCATGGCACTTGTAGGCAACCCCTACGCTCGCGTAGAGCTGAACTGGGAGAACTTTGACCTGATCAAGGTTGTAGCCCGGCAAACATGCAACCTGCTGGCACAGGCAGATGCCCAAAACCGACTGTCCAGGGCCATGCAGTTTGAAGCTGTCAGCAAGGCTTCTGCCTTTATGGTCCACGATCTGAAGACTGTCATCGCCCAGCTTTCCCTGCTCGTGAAAAATGCGCCAAAACACCGGAATAACCCGGCCTTTATTGACGACATGATCAACACCACGGAGCATGCTGTTCGGAAAATGTCCAACCTCGTTGAACACATTCGAAAGCCTTCCGAGGATGATGACAGCAAACTGGTGCCGATCAACCTGACAGAGCTGGTCATTGAGCTCATTGCCCATCATCAACACCGGGCGCCCCATCCTCATTTGGAAGGCACGCCCCCAAATGCCACAATCAAAGCGGATGCCGATCAGCTGCGCAGCGTTCTGGGACACCTGATTCAGAATGCTCAGGATGCAACACCACCCGATGGTGAGGTTGTGCTGACCCTGAAGATCGCAAAAGGTAATGTTGTGCTGTTCATTCAGGACAGCGGCAGCGGAATGACCGAAGAATTTATCAGTGGGCAGCTCTTTAAACCATTTGAGAGCACAAAAGGTCTCACAGGCATGGGAATAGGCGCTTACCAGGCCCGCGAGTACATCCAGAAGCTGGGCGGCAACATCGATGTAACAAGCGAGCCCGGAATCGGCTCCTGCTTTTCAGTTCGCGTACCTCTGGCCGCACCAGGTCCTGCCAAAATGCCTGAGCCGGGATATCCATTGATTTCTGACACTACGGGAGTGAGAGAGGACGCCAATTAACTGCCATTTTCTTGCATCAAGAAAGACGAGCATTGCAAAGTGTCAATGTTCAGTTAAGAATCAGGGGTAAGGACACATACTACAAAAAGGATTTACTGCTGTTGTGACCAGACGACTATTAATCGTAGAAGATGATCCAGGCCTTCAAAGCCAGATGCGCTGGTGTTTCAGTGAGGATCTGGAGGTAACCGTAGCATCCGATCGAGATTCCGCCCTCGCCGCTATCAGGCGTGAGGAGCCGGAGGTTGTTACTCTGGACCTGGGCCTTCCGCCGGATCCGGGTGGGGCCTCGGAAGGCTTTAATCTGCTTGAAGAAATCCTTCGCCTTGCCCCAATGACCAAAGTAATCGTAGTGACCGGCCGGGAAGACAAGGAAAATGCCGTCAAGGCCGTGGGCATGGGTGCTTCCGATTTCTATCAAAAGCCCCTGGATGCAGACATTCTTACTTTTGTGGTTAGCCGGGCCTTCCGACTTGCGGAACTGGAACACGAAAACCGGGAACTCGCCCGGTCTGGCAATGGCACCAATATCAAGGGCATTGTTGCTGCAAGCCCACAAATGCTGGCTGTTTGCCGAACACTGGAAAAAGTTGCCCCCACAGATGTAACCACCCTGATCACCGGCGAAACCGGTACCGGCAAAGAACTCCTTGCACGAGCTTTGCATGACCTCAGCCCGCGCTCAGAAAAACCGTTTGCAGCCATCAATTGCGCAGCGATTCCGGAAAACCTCCTGGAGAGCGAACTGTTTGGCTTTGAGAAAGGCTCATTCACCGGAGCGACTCAATCCAAAAAAGGCAAAATCGAAAGCGCTAACGGCGGGACTCTATTTCTGGATGAAATTGGCGACATGCCTATGGCGCTCCAGGCCAAACTGCTGCGCTTCCTGCAAGAACGCGTGATTGACCGGGTGGGCTCGGTAAATGCCATATCCGTTGATGTTCGGGTGGTTTGCGCGACCCACCGAGATGTCAGGCAATTGATTGAAAGCGGGGATTTCAGGGAAGATCTGTACTACAGAATCAGCGAAATCACTCTTGATGTGCCCGCAGTCCGGGAACGTGAGGGCGATGCTCTGGTTATAGCACAGTCCCTCCTGAAATCGCTGGGCAAACATATGGATCGCCCCAACCTCTCGTACAGTGAAGATGCCATCAACGCCATTAACAATTACCCATGGCCGGGCAACGTTCGAGAGATGATCAACAAGGTAAAACGAGCCATCATTATGGCGAACAGTAAGCGGGTGACCGCCGAAGATCTTGAACTCGATGGGGGTCAACAAGGCCAGGACCAGCAACTTAACCTGAGGAAAGTGCGGGAAAACGCCGAACGGGCAGCCATTTTACAGGCGCTCCAATCCTGTAGTTTCAATATGGCCCGGGCCTCCCGCCTGCTGGGCATTACCCGGCCAACCCTATACAACTTGACCGATAAATATCGGATACAAACTTCATCTGAATCACCAGGTACCTGAGTAGCAAGCAGGGAATCCACAATAAGATTTAAAAGGGAAAGGAACAGGGCCATGAAACCAGTGTCAGCAGTACGTGCCACCTTCCTGGTAGTTGCCATTTCGCTCACTCTCGCAGGTTGCAGCGAAGAAGAACAAGAAATGAGCCAAGAGGAGATCCAGTATCTTAGTCATATGGATCAGTCCCGGTTTTTCCAGCGCCAGGGGGAGCTTAAGGCCAGCACTCTGGAGGCCCGTAGTGCGATTGAGCTGCAGCCGGAGCGCGCAGAGCCGTATCTTTTAATCATCAACAACCTTCTTACGGCTGGCGATGCCAAGAATGCCGAGCGCATGCTCGACCAGTTGCTTTCGGATATTGGCGAAGAATCCATTAGCCAACAGAATGCTAACGATGCAGCGCTGATCCGTTCGGAAGCCCATTTGATGCAACGCGAGCCTGAGGAGGCGCTGGCGGTACTTGATGCGCTTGAAGACCCGGACCGCGTTCAGCAGCTGGAAGGAGCTTTACTCAGAGGAGAAATTCACTTGGCCGCAGGCCGTCTTGATCAGGCGGCAGAAGCGTATTCGGTTGCACAGAATACTGACCCTAATGCAGTCCGGCCATTAATCGGTCAGGCCAGGGTGGCTTACCGTCAGAACAAGCCCGGTGAAGGTGATGAGTATATTGCTCAAGCCGAAGAACTTGATCCGGACCACGTCGAACTATGGCTCCTCAAGGCCGGCATTGCGCAAGACAGAAAGGATTGGCCAGACGCCGAACAAGCATTGATAAATGCGCTGGAGACAATCGGTCAGTACGACGTTATGACATACCAGAAGTTTGAAACCATGTCGGCGCTGATCAATGTACTGCGGGAACAGGGCAAATCCTCTGAAGCCTTTGTCTACGAAGAAATTCTCGCAAAATCAGCGCCTGGCACCATCAGGAGCAACCTGATAGCGGCACAAGAGGCATTCAACAACGGCGAACTGAATAACGCCGCACGCTATCTCGAGGAAGTACTGTCCCAGGCTCCGAGCCAGCAGCAGGCCGCACTGATGCTGGGCCTTATTCGCTATCGCCAGGGCCGGCCAGAGGAGGCTGAAGCCCTGCTAGCCCCGGTTGCCGATATGGAGGACTCGGAGCAGGCGAGAAAACTACTTGCGGCCACCCGCCTGCAAATGCGCAACCCGGAAGGCGCCCGGGAAATCCTCGCCAATCTCGAAGACCAGGATTCAGACCCGGAAACCCTGGCGCTGGTGGGCATCGCCTCACTGGTCAGCGGCGACACAGAAAGCGGCGAGCAGTTCATCGAAAAATCGCTGGACCTCGCCCCCGACAACAACAACCTGCGGTTGCGGTATGCAACGTATCTGGTGCGCACAGGCCAGACCGAAAGGGCCATCGAACAGGCCAACCGGGTACTGGAGAGCGATCCGGAATCAGAACAGGCAAGATTGCTGGTTGTCCAGGCCCATGTATCCGCCAACAACAACGATGCGGCCATCGCCGCGGCGTCCGACTGGGTTAAGGAACAACCAAAAAGTGTTGCCGCACTGGTTACCCGTGGCAATGTCGCCGCCAACGCCGGGAATATCGAAGAGGCCAGGCAGTATTACCAGAGAGCCACGGAAGCGGATAGCGAGAACCCCGCCGGGCTTAACGCCCTGGGCAACCTGGCACGGTTACGCAATGAAACAGACCAGGCAAAAGACTACTACCGCCGTGCCATTGAACTGTCCCCGGACAATCGCCAGGCACTGCAGGGGATCTCCTCGGTTATGCCGCGTGAAGAACTGAAGGCGCTGATGGAAGAGGTCCGGGAGAAACACCCGGACGCGTATGGCCCCAGGCTGATATTGCTGGAATCGGCATTGATTGACAACGACACCCAACGGTCCGATGAGCTGACCGCCGGCCTGCTTGAACGGGAAGACGAATCCAGCCCTGCCCCGGCAGAATCACTGGTTGCTTCCGTGTACCATGGCATTGCCACCCAGCTGGCCCAGCGTGAACGCCTGGAACAGGCAGCTGACGTGCTTCGCCGGGGGCGCATACTGTTTCCGGATAACGAAGAAATCGGCATCCAGGCGGCTGCCATTGAGTTCACCCGGGGAAATGCCAAAGAGGCCCGGGACATCCTGAGAGACGTCAAACAACAACATCCCGAATCCGCAACGCCCTTCCGCATCGAAGCCCGCTACTTTGAAAGGCGGGAGGAGTATCAGGAAGCCGCCGAGCTCTATCAGCTTGCCCTTGAACTGGAACAAACCGCCGAACTGGAAGTCGCCCACGCCCGCGCCCTGGTTCGGTCCGGGCAGCGCGACAAAGCTGTCGAATCCCTCGAAAACGCACGCCAGGCTTTTCCACGGAACCCCCAGGTGCTGATGAGCTTGGCGGTACTACACCAGGAAAACGAGGCGCCTGAAAAGGCAATACCGCCCTATGAAGAATTGCTTGAAGTAACACCCCGGAACGTGGTGGCACTCAACAACCTGGCGTGGATCTACCACCAACAAGGCGACGAACGCGCCATGGAACTGGCCAGGCAAGCTTTCGAGCTGAACTCCGGCAACGCCGCCATTGCAGACACCTACGGCTGGATTCTGTTCCAGGCGGGAAAAACAGAAGAAAGCCTGCCCGTGCTTGAAAAAGCCCACGAACTGCAACCTGATTCGGAGGAAATTGCCATGCACCTGGCTGAGGCCTATCGCGCCAACGGCCGCGATGCGGACGCAAAACGGGTGCTGGAGAAGTTTGGTGACCAGGGGTAAACGCGGAAAGACACAGACGCCATAACTACCGCCACATAATACCGAACCGTTCGTAGGCTTTGGTGGCACTCTCCCTCCTTCGCAACAACAGTACTTTACTCATCGTAATTGTTGCGCAAGGAAGGTAGTGCGTTAGTCCTCGCCTCTTTTCTTTTCCGCAACTTGTTTATTCACAGCGGTCACCACCTCTTCCATCACTGAATCTATTAGTGAAGACAAACGATTTTTCCCATCACAGTCTTCGCAATACACAGCAAATACGATCAGAGAAGCATCGCTGCGGGAATTCATAAGCCCCCAAACCTGGGCCAGCTTGGCTCTCAGGTTATCCGTCTCCCAGAATCCCTCTACGTAATAGGTGTAGGCAATGTGTATCCGCGTGTCGGTAAACCGTTGACGAAGCGTCAAGCCTTTGAGGGGGACTTTCCCTGGCCCGGACAGAGTGAAAAATGTCTCTGGATACCAGCGTTCCCGATCATAAACCCGATTCGAATACTGGATTACTTCAGCACCCTCCCGCTGATAGTCGTAGCTGTAAACCGCCGCAAAAAGGGATTCACCAGGCCCTGATTGATCGCCCGCACCTCTCCGGTCAAACAGTGTCTGGGTATACAGCCAATCTGGGTTCTGAACCCTTGGACGCCAGCCCTCCAGGTTGGTTGAGAAAAGCGGACCGTAACGTTCCCCAACCAGCTTAAGGTCCAAAGCCAGAGGTTCCGGCTTTATGTCGCGATCCGACGATGGCAACGCGGCCCATACCAGAACCGGCAAAAGTGCGGTGATAACAACACCAACTTTCAGCCGCATGGCGCCAGTGCGGCTAAACGATGCCAAAGGTTCAGTCGCTTCCACCTTCTGATCCGAGTCCCGCTCTGCCTTCATCGACTCCAGTCGTCGACCCACCAGGAACAGAGGAATCAAGGTGGCTGCAAACACCCACCAGCCAAAACTTTCGTGGTCTTCAATCAGAGAGGATTGCATGTTGGTTTCGTGGCCCATGTAAATAATCACGAAAACTCTTATCCAGTTGGCGAAAAGCGCAAGTAACACACTCGTCGCAAACAGGATTACACGGGCGCGAAGGGTGCGCAGATTCAACTCGCCATAGATCAGCGACAACGACTGGCCAACCAGCAGGTACCGCAAACCCGAACAGCCATTGGCAATCTCAAAGGCCCCCACCCCTATGAGATAAACAAACACACCCTCAATTTCAAACTCAATATCAAACAGGCCGAGTAACAACTGATTGATTTCTACCGTAATGACCTGAAGCGTCCAGGACAGAAAGTCCCAGACCGGCATCGCAAAAAACAACAACCCTACCGGCGCAATAAAGAACCGGACCTGTTTCCATCCTAAAAGAATGGCCAGCGCACCAAGCAGTAGCGGAACCAGCATCAGATGCTGGAGCGCCTGCACCCGCAGCAGATCACCCATTCCATAGGCTAGCAGCGCCAGCACAAAGGGCATTAGCCACAAGGGATAAAAACCGGGTACCAGAGCTCGCTGTTTCAGCACACGGAATATCAGAAAAACAGAAACCAATAGCAGCAGAAAACCGTGAGAGTAGGATTCATCAAACCTGAGCCACCGGCTGACAATACCCTCAACGGTTGGCCAGATAAGCAGGAAAAGGGCGCCAAATACTAAAAGGAACGGAGATGCCGCCCGGATCAGGCCACGAAAACGAATCCTTCCAATCGCCATACGCCTACACCCCTTTCCTGCCAGCGGATCCCCGGCTTATCGGGCCTGTCCGTCGAGGTTTGTGCCACGACAGGATCACAATCCCACCCTACGACTGAGCCCCCTCGCCATAAACAGGGGGCTGGCCGCCTGGATACGATACAGAGCCTTGAGCAGAGGGCTGCGAACTACCTGGAATGTGGAGAAATGCACGGCCTCACCATGAAAGTGCGATTTATAGAACTGATTTTTACCATTACCGGCGAGCAGATCATAGGCGCTCGTTGCCCCGTCACTGAAAGCAGCTTCAATGGCGTGCCCCAAGTGAAGGTAACCCAGGGACACTTTCGGGTCGAAATCTTCCTCATACCCGGCCTGAAGATTATACCGGCAGCCGCGAACCACCACATCGTACAAAACAGAAACACAGTGTTCATTGTACAAAATCAGACTCATCGCCGGCTCACCTTCACACAGATGCAGCCTTTGCAGCAGCAGGCGGTGAAACCTCAGCGCTTCCCTGTCGAACGCCGGTTTCCCCCAGCGCTTCATATGGAAAGCGTTGAGGCGCCCAAAAAAGTCCCCATCACGGCCTTCCTCATGGTCAAGAAAATCAAGCTCACCCTGCTTTTTCAGGTACGATCTGCGGTTATAGGCTTTAAGCCGGGTATTCTTTCCAAGCCCGGCCAACCAGTCATCAAAGCGGCCAGTGGTATTGATGCGAATTCCGACATCTTCGGTTCGGTGAATCATCCGATAACCCCGCTGGTCATAAAACCGCCCGACTTTAAGGCTCTCCAGCTGATCCACGGGCACATCGGTACTGATCATCTCATCCCATTTTAGCTGTTCCAGCGCCGGAACAAGCGCCGCCGTGACCGCCTGCTCACTGCCCCGACGGGCAATGATTGCGCAATACTCCGTCCGCACCGTTGGTGCAAGCCGCCAGGCATTACCTATCATATAAAGGCGGGCAACCCGAACACCGCCAGGCATCACCAGAACCCGGCGACAGAAAGGGCCAATGCCGACTAGCTCACCCCGCTGATCAAAGACACCCAGCAGTACCAGTTCCATACCCAGAACCTGGGACCAGGTTTCCCACCAGCTATACAGCCAGGGCCAGCTCATGAACAGTGGATTGGCATCGGAGGCTCCAAGGCACGCCTGCCATTCCTCCGCCATGGCGGCAAATCCTGCCTCGGAAACCGGCTTAACCCTCAGCATGGCGCACGCTCCAGAGCCGACACACCCGGCACGGTTTGCGGGTTGTAAAAATCACTGGCGGCCTGGAGGAACTCTCCATCGGAGTCACCGGCCATGATAAACCAGACAGAGGAACCGGCAGCAGGCTCCGCTCCCGGCTCGTAGACATAGAAACGTGGCCGACCCCGGAGCTGAACAAAGCCTTCCGCCAGAAACGTTTCTGCCAGTTCCGGGTCCGAGGTAACAGAAAACACCTGATCTGCATGGGGCCAGTGCCGGACCGCTGCACCCACAAGGGCCCGTTTCAGTGGCCGATTCCGGGCCGGCCCGCAATAATCGACAATACGCAATGTGCTCTGGCTGAACCGGGTAACCAGTGTTGCCGCCAGCTCATCATCCTGCCAGGCACAAACGAACCCGTACCGGCCCAACGGGTGCCTCTGGTAACGCCAGTCAAGGTAAGCAAAGTCTCTTCTAACAATCCTTCCATACTCCGGGGCACAACGCTCCCAGAGCGCATCAACCCGGTCTCTTTCAGGCAGGTTTGAGCGCACTTTAATACCCATTCCAGAGATGCCCGGCACGGCGGAGAACGCCCGCCGCAGACGGTTCAGCCACTGGAGACCGCCCAGCAACCAGCTACGAAGCCCGTTGCGCCGGCGCAGCATCCTGTAGCTTCTCACCGATTCATCGGGCACCCATCCAAGGTGACGGAGCACCTCGCTGGCCCGGTTACTGATACCAAAGGCCATGATGACAGGCGCCTTCCTATGCAGCTCGTGCTTGATGACACTCCCCAGCCCCTGCCCGCGCCAATGCTCAGCGAGATAGAAATCACAGCTCCATAAAACCGAAACATCTTTGCCCCGGTCGGTGGCACGAACAGCCATCACGCCGTTGAACCCCACTACCCTGTCGTCACCGTCGACCAAGACAATAGGCGTGAACGGCAAACCAAATGGATTGGACTCAAACTGCCACTGCCACAATTCAGCCTTGTAGGGTACATCCCTGAACAGCCTGAGCACCCCCTCCCGATACTTCGGCTGCCAAGGCACACACCGGGGCCTAATATCGTCACATGCAACGGCACTTACCTTTGCGCCCTGTGTCATGATCGGGGCACCATTACGCGGTAAAGCGCTTTCCAGACTACCGAATCAAGCGGCGCATTACGCAGCGCCTTTGCAATGGCACCTAACGCCTCGCCACGCTCACCAGCGTTGGCAAAGTACCTCGCCTTTCGACAGTAAAAGCGCGCAAGACCCCAGCGAAGCTCCCACGGAGACAAAACCGAGTTATTGTCAAATCTGGTGTATGAGCATCAGGCGGCGTCTCTGCCGGATTGAT